>Ga0209611_10009287_pt1 | contig 14942 bp, 10 predicted proteins | sample S1TSphgellanicum_3_FD_187693 | JGI IMG/M metagenome (GOLD analysis project Ga0209611, IMG submission 187693) | Host-associated microbial communities from peat moss isolated from Minnesota, USA - S1T2_Fc - Sphagnum magellanicum MG (SPAdes) (version 2) | ecosystem: Host-associated > Plants > Peat... | reverse complement strand
GACTCCTATTTGTTGTGTTTGCAGTTATTTTGGCATCTTGGGCGCTCACACATGTCACCACAATTTTTCCCAAATCCAGAAAGATTTGATCCAGATCGGTTTGAAGGACTTGGACCACCACCCTTCACTTACATGCCGTTTGGAGGTGGACCACGCATATGTCTTGGTGTGGAGTTTGCACGCACAGAAATGGTTGTGTTCTTGCACTACTTGGTGCTCAATTATGAATGGAACATGGTTGATCCCAATGAGGGAGTTGTTCGGAATCCACATCCTGTGTTCCAAAAAGGACTTCCACTCAAAATTCGTAAGAAGCAGCCCTTGGAATTTCACTAGTGTTGGAAGACACTGTAGGAGAGTTAATAAAAAGAATTGGAGAAATGGTCATGTCAAGTTCATGGTGAATTAATGGTAGTGAAGAAGGCATGTGTGACAGGATTGTGCATTGTGTGTAGCAAATTTGTTAGGGTTTAGGGTTTAGTAGGGTTTAGTAGATGACATGAAGACCTGGGGTTATATATATATTTTGTGCTTGTTGAACCTTGGAATGCGCCTTCTCTTGAATTTTAGAATTTTTGCAACCTGGATGCTCTGATGCAATCAGCTTGCAATTCTACCTATTTGTGTTGGGACTTTTACAGAAATAACTACTTCTCGGACAATGTTTCTTGGGTCTCTGCTTGAAATTTTGTCCAGGTATCTAAGCTAAGTCATGTCAGTAAATGCTCAAAGAAACGTTCAAACATTAGTAGTGCCAGTGACAGACACAGTGCTTAATTTCTAGTTATGGTAGTACCTTGGCAGCTTCAACACAGGTTTGTTGAAGAATTAATTAATTTTGAAATTCTCATTCAACAAAAAGAGAATATTCTTGAACAATTCAATATTTTCCTTCACAAATTTTTTTTGTTGTTTCAAGAGTTTTTTTTTTGTGAAATTTCAACAAAATTAATTTCTGAAAATAATAAATTAATTTCAAAGCTGCCAATGTAGTAGTAGTAGGGTATTTGAAGCTGCCAATGTAGTATTCAACATTGAAGACTGGGATGATTAGAACAACTATGAGCAACAAACAAAGTTGAATAGCAAAGCAATTATGTCTCAACTCTTTCACTAATGGGGAAGGAATATGAAGGGAATTTCAAATGTAGAAATTAAATCCCTCATTCAATTTTTTTCACCATCTCATGTAATAGTGTTAAGGTGCCATGTATATTTTTAAGTTTTTAATTAAATTTATTTATGGTTGCATGTAAATAATATTATAGATCTTGATGGTTGATGGTGGTTTCTAATGTAGCTCCCAAAGCTATTTTGCACATTTGTGTTTTGTTCTCCATTAAAAAATTTCAAAATGATCGATCCCAAATGTTTTTCACACATTCCTATAATTCAACAATTGATGTTTGAAAACCATCATCGTATCCAAATTTCATCTAGTACAATTGCACACAATTGGAAATTGTCCTAGTCCAATTTCCACTCTTTTGAACATCCTTTAACCTTCCAAACCACAACTATGGAACATCATTTTGAACTAAGACGAGGTTTTTTGTCGGCATGCCCTTCTAATTCAACTTAGTTTCAACTATAGTTTTACAATGTATGAATGGGTACAACCCCTTATCAAGCACTGAACAATCACTCCCACTCCACATATTGAGTACCATACAGCAATTTTGAAGGCTGTTAAATTTAAAGTGTCTTTTTGGACCCCTTATATTCCTATCTACTAACCTACTGACTACCTACTAACCTATTTACTAACCTACTTACTAACCTACCTACTAACTTAACCCTCAACTAAAAAGAAAAAAGGGTCAAAAATCAGGGTGATAGCAGCTGCCTTCGCCACACTTGGCTCCCCTCCGACCCCAACCACCCCCACCCCCAAACCCAAACCCCCCTTGAGCCCACTCGCCCATTTTTTTCCTGCGTGCCCTTTGCCCATCTCCTTTCTTCCCACCCACCCACCCACCCTACCTACCTAGAAGGTACAAGGTTTTTTTTTAATCTTGTAATGTAGCTAAAGTGTTGGTCATCTATAAGATGATTTAGCTAGATTTGGCTACACACTACATATGAAAATAGAAAAAATAAATAAATAAATAAATATAATATAATATATTTATATTTATATTTATATTCTTAGTTATTTACTAGAATTTATCCTAAAAATCTTACAATTTGGATTTTTTTTTCTTGAAATTTTACAATTTGGGCCATTTTTTATGTAAACTTCTTTGTATCAGTCAAAAAATATGTTTTTAATATCGAAATCTGGCAAAATTTTGCCCCAAAAAAATATCTTTGCTATCTACTATCTCCCCACCCTTGCCCACCCCCACCCTTCCTTCCATCTTTTTTTTCCTTTTTCTTCCCACCCACCCCACAAAGCCATTTTTTTCTCCGGACTCCTTCTTTGTCTTTTTGTTAGTTTGTTTTTCGTACTCCCTTCTAACCTCGGCCTTCTTATATCCCTGCCCTTCTTGTATCCTTCCATTCTTTTTCTCTTTGTTGTCTTTAGACATTGCTTCATAAAGGTAAGCTTCAACAACTTTTCTTTTTTTATTTTTTCACAAGTTTATGGCAATGACAAATTGCATTTTTTCATTTTTAAAGGCATCTTTGACAATGCTGACAAGCTATTATTGCTACTCACAATTTTTTATTTATTTTTCTTAAATAAAACTTCTTTGAGAAATGGTTTTTTTTTTTTTTTTTTTTTTTTACCTGTTTGCAAAATCAAAAGCACAATAGTCTAATTTGTAGGTCCATGGTTCATTTTACATTCACCAATTGGCTTTAAATCAAACCCACTTTTTATAGTCTCCACCACACTAATTGCCATGTCCTTTTACAACCCATCCAAACACATATTTTCACCAATCCTCTTGTCTTTTCATCTTCATTGCGAATCCCCCAAATAAACCACTAGAATTTGGGTGTAACTTTTGTTTACACACAAAACATTTATTTGAATCCTATAGCATTGCACCAAGGCAAGAAAGATGGAAAATGTGTTTGTAACTAGAGACTACAACGTTAGAACAATGGTACCACGAGTTGCAATAGCCACATGGTTTGATGTTAATGAAGGTTCTCCTACCATGATTTGCAAGTTTAGTTGGGTGCTATGTTGAATTATCATAACTTTTTGTTTCAAGAATTACCCCAAGCATATTCAACTTTGAATTGTGTTTGCTTTCAAATGAAAGTTAGAAGAATTTGTAGCTATTTTCCAAAGTGAAAATATCCAAGAAAAAATTGAGATGCATTTCAATCCATGCACCTCTGTATATTATTGATAAATGACTAAACAAATTGAGAAATTTTAACTAGATTAAACCACAATCAAAACTAACAACTAGGAAATATTTACGGCCTTCCTATAATACATTTATAAAAGGCAATTCAACTTTTTGGAACCACAATATACCTCAATTTGTCTGGACCACATGATTTAAAATCAACATTTACTTTATTGATGTAGCTAAATAAATTTGCATAAGTTCTTGAAATCACATACAATGACACATTAATTTCTCATGTATCAAGATTGCAATATGCATATATAATCAACGTAGTCCTAAATCACATCATTCACAACAATCTTATGCCATCCTACTTGACTACTTTCACTAACATAATTAATTTAACACCTTTGAAAGTATTTGTAATCAATAGCAAATGCTAGTTTGGTCATAGAGCATGCAAGGGCCATATGATCATCAACCAAATAATTAAATGTTTAATGTGAATTATAAGTAGCCAATATCAACTAGATAGAAGGTGCTAGTCCCATTATAAAGCACTAAGTTGTTGTATTCTACCGTAGAATTTAAAGGTCCAACAGTTTTCATAAGCAAAACTTACTTCACAGAATTAATGTAGGAGTCAAAACCTTTAATCATACCCGCAACCAAATTAACTTTAAGTGTTAGACCTGAATTAAATACTTTGTGCCCATGGTCAACCACTTGATTGAAAGGTTCATTAATGATTACCAAACATCAAACCCTTTAAAATGCATATTTAAAGCTTAGTAGTTGTGATACTAAAACTATAATAAACTAAACAAGGTGTTTATCATTGTAAATAAATTACATTTTTGTGGCAATAATCAACCCCAAAAGCAAGGTCTAAAGCAATCAATATACATGCTTTAAAATTTGTAGAAGCATGTTATTACCAATTGGGATAGTAACTACAATCAACCAAACAAGGTGATTGTTTTAAATCAAATTCATATGCCGATGATTAGCCACTTAATCGAAGGTTGGAAAATGATTAATAAACATTACTTATTTTGAAAAAAAGTGAACACCTTTGGAAATATCTACAATCCATTAAATAAAGGGTTGATCTTGAATAAAGTAGTGGGTGCCAATGACGAGCCATTTCTCAAGAAGTCAATAATGAATAACAAACATCTATTTCTTTGCAAAAACAACTTAACATGTTTAAAAGGAAATATGGGATGAAACAAAAGAAATTAGTCTTACACAGTGCACTTTGTAAACCATCAATGACTTATTGAAAAAATTTCAAAAAACATTTATTTGATAGAAGTAGTTGGGCACCTTTGTCAAGTACTTGGGATTAACTCGAAGGTGTTAGTTGTAAAGGATATTAACACACTACTAAACCTAGAGGTTCAAAAAGGTTTTACAACACAACTTACTTTTCAAAACAACAAGAAGGATTAAAAGTACCAAATGGTTGAAGGTTTGTTGTTAATCTTGCAAGAAAGTGTTGAATGGAGTTTCACTATCACTTTATCCATGAATAATGTTCAGACAACTAAAAAAAATGCTCTTGATTAGGACAAAACAAAGTTATTAGCATAAAAGTACAACCAATTGTTTATACAATCAACTAGATATGAAACAATGGCCATATAGGCCTTTCAAAGGACATCTTCATCTTAAAAATGGACAAATTACCTTGTCTTAGTAGCACTAGACAACTTGGAATTAATGAAAATTGAACGTTGAGGATCATAAAAGTTTAAAAGGGCAACTATCCATCCCTTAATTCAATTGCATATAAGTGGATCTAGATGGCTTCAATTTATTATGTTTTTGGCCATTTTTTGCAATGTGGGGTAAAACATGGATCCTTTCTTGACTACCATTAGAGTTAAGGCTTGTAGGTTGAGGTTTTGTACTCCTAATTTTGATGATTTCACTACACTTCCACTAGCATTTTGATTTGAAATGCTCATGCATACATGAATCTAACCCTCCAAAGAGTCTATATTTGTTAGTTGGTTAATAATATAAACATGCACAACGCCATTCACAGTTTGCAAATGAATCACCTATTACCTTTCCAAATATTAAACTACCACATCATAGAAAATCAAAGCATTTGAATATGCATTAAAAAAACATTTTATTTATGGTCACTTACTTCATGAAATGCGATTTCAACAATTGTAATGTTGTCTTTAGTTGAAGCCCATCAATCCCATGTTGATAACTTGGTTGAGCCTATAAATTGTCATAGGAAACCTAGAATCATAAGAACTACAAGAAGAACAAAATTGTTATGAATAGACCAAAACCCAACAAATGTAATGTAAACCTATTTTGATATTATCAAATTTCTATGTAGAACATGAAGATCTCAAACTTTAATTGCCATGAAATCTTGCTAAAAGTGATAGACATGTTGTAAACCTTGATGACCAAGGTTATAAAATTCAAGCTTTTGCATCAATAATTGCATCATTAGCTTCCACATTGGCAATTGCATTAACAACTTTTACATTAATAATGAAAGGTGAAAAAAAACCATCAACAACTTCTCCAACAACTTTTGCCCATCAGCTTTTGCAATTGCTTTTGGACCACCAACTTTTTCATTATTACCTTTTGCATCATGCACTAGCAGCTTTGAATTGAGGGTAAAAAACTTTAAAAGACCATCACATTAATAGCTTATTAGTCCTTCAACTAAACAAAAAAAATCACAATTCAAAGGTGGACATAACTTGCAAAATATATCTAGTTGACTAGTTGAAATTATTTTGCAGCACAAACTATAATATCAAATTGGAAATTTAGCTTAAATAATAGAAAAGAAAAAATTGAAATCTAGATTGACCTTGAGGTGTCTACACTACAAACTTGCTGTAGGTGAACTTGTTCAAATTTGAGCTTGGGGCAAAGATGTGCATAAAAATGGAAGTCGCCCTACTCCTTTTGAAAGCATAAGCCAAAAATACAAGTTGCTCAAAATGTAAGTCCACAAAGTTGCTCAAATTGATGAACCCTAAAGTGTAAAAAAGAGCCTGAAGAAAGCTAGGAAAAAGCTTGGACTTGAACATAGGTGTGTGAAAAATGAAGGTCGGGATGTAACAAGCTCATAGTGTGGAAAAAGGGAGAGTGACGAGAAGAGAAGTTTGTGTAAATGTCATGAATGTGAGAACTAAACAAGCTAGGTTCCACAAATAGGCTGATAGGCTAGGCATGCGAGGGAAACGATCTGTGGTGCTGCAGATCAATGTGGTTAAGCAACTTTGTGGGTTTTATGATACTAGCTCCAGAGCTTGGTAATCTCTCGCAGTTGGGTGGATCTGTAACAAATTTGCTTTCCAACAGTTGCATCATGTTTCATTTTGTTTCCTCCATCATGTTTCTAAAAGTATGTAATTTTATTTGAGCCAGGCTTTGGAGTTATGAACTTGATGAGGGAAACCTTAATCTAGACATCAATGAAGGTCTACATCGACCCTTGAAGTTGGGTAAGAGCGATAGATATCCAGTCACTTCCTCAACAACCCTGTCACCTCTCTCACCATACTCTCAACCTTCCTCTGCTCAGCCTGGGAATACCAGAACTGCAAGCCCTCAGCAGGAAGAGTCACGAGTAATCAATCTCTTTTGGGCATGAGCACGTCAGGAAGAAGAAGGAGAAGCTACAGAATTTGCTAGTGAGGATGTGTGTGTGTGTGATTTTCATGATCAGTAACGAAGAGGAGGAGGAGGCAGAAGTGAGAGAGATGGTGAAAGAAAAACAGTAGTGTGGAGTCTGGACTGTGTTGCATGGAATCAAATCACCTGGGTGGGTTCAAATATGTGTGTCATGATGATGTGATTCTTTGTTTGTTTCTTGTTGTCATCAGCTAGCTAGCGAGCCCTACAAAAAGTGCCAAGTCTGTCGGAATCCACAGCTCCCACAACGAGAGCAAGCTTCCACTATTTCCTTACACAAGCTGCTGCTTCTTCTTTTTCTTCTGTGAAAGGGGATTTTGGGAGCTAGTGTGTAACTCTGATCACAGCAGCCTAAGGAAATTGCAAATGGGTGATGATGGGGTGCACTGGGATTACAGTAAAAACAGCAGTAACATGTTTGCTGGTGGTTCCATGCTGGTGTCAAGCAAAGTGGGTTTGGCAGTGGGGATTCTTACAGTAGTAGTGGCAACTGTCTGTGGGTGGTGGTGGCACTATGTTTTGTTGAGGGAATCAAAGGCAGGAACATCATCCAACAAGAATGCACCTCTACCTCCGGGGAGCTTGGGGCTTCCTCTTTTGGGAGAGACTTTGGAGTTCCTACGTCTGACACAAGCCGACAAATCTGTGGAATTTCTCAATCCTCTTGTGGCCAAGTATGGACAAGTTCGAGCCCAAAACCCTAATCCCTTCCTTGTTCCTCCTCCTCTCAACCCTAGCTTCTTGCCCCCCATTCAATTCAGATTTCTGTCTGAAGTCTCAAGAAACCCCATGCCTGGCATTCAATTCAAGGTCTCAAGATTTGAGTATTGAGATTTCTCTATCTTCTCAACCTCATTCCTTTACATTCAATCAAGGTCTCCAGGTTTGAGTCTTAAGATTTTATTTTTCTTCTCAGCCTTTAGTAGCTTCTTTTTTCACAGTCAATCAAAATCTCCAGACTTGGGATTTCTGTCTTCTCAACCCATTCATTCTTTTCCATTCAATCAAAGTCTCTAGATTTGAGTCTTGATTTTTTTATCTTCTTGTCTCCTCAACCTGCCTTCTTTACCATTGAATCAAAGTCTCTAGACTTTTGATTCTTCTTGTCTCTCTGTTTGGATTTGAGTCTTTGTCTCAAGATTTTGAGTCTTGGAATTTTTTTTGTGTCTTGTGTAAGCCAATTTTGTACAAGAAAAGCAGGAGAATTGACACAACAAAGAATTATTAGGTGTCCAGTTTTGTTGTTGTTATGATGATGCTGCTGAAAAACCACTACTTTAAGGTCTCAGAGATTGTTGCTGTGACAGTTTTGTTAGTTGAGGTCACTCTAGTGCAGATTTTGGGAAGGTTTCAGCCTCAGTAATTACCGCATCCAGATCCATGTAGTTTCAACATAGGTTACATTCTTTACATTTTTCAAGCCCATTTTGGTTGCTGGAGACAATTTTTTTCATCTCTCACAAGATGTGAAGTGGTTTCAGTAAATTGGAAATTCACTATACAATATACCTATGTAGGTATATTGTATAGTCTTATCATCATTGTTCTAATTATATCTACTTGTTGTGAATGTTTTAGAGATTGTATGCATGTAAGTGTCTGTGAAAAACTACTTACATGACATGAGCAAAATTTCAACTTTGTAATGCCATAATAGTTCATGACTGCCCCCATAGTCTTGTGAAGGTTTTTGGTGTCAAACTTGGTCCAGGTATTCAAGACCCATCTTCTCTTTTCTCTGGCAGTGTCTGTGGGTGCGCCAGATGGCAACAAGTTTTTGTTTGCCAATGAGAACAAAATAGTGCAAAACTCATGGCCTTCACCTATAAACAAGCTATTTGGCCCAAACAGCCTTATGAACAAAACAGGCGAACAACATAAGTAAACCCATGATCCTTCTTCCCATATCCTAACACATTTCATTCCTCTATATATGGTTCTGTGAGTGATTTTATAAGGTTTTTGAGGCAATAAACATTGAGAAGTACACTACCTAATAATGCATTATTGTTCAACTCCTTTTCAAAGGCTGTTTTGAGCATTGATCTGTAAACTCTAACACATCAATATCCCCGAGATTTATAGATCATGAATTGATAGGGTTAATTTAAGGACTTTTTTGGTTTTTGGATGTACACAGGCATGCACGTTGTATTTTCACATCCTTCTTTGGTCCAGATGGCCTACAATGTTTTGTGCCTAAAATGGAGAAGATGGTGAGAGACCATTTTGTCAAATTTTGGGAAGGGAAAGATGAAATTATGGTGTTTGCAATAATAAAACAATTCGCATTTGCTTTGGTAGCTGATCTCTTTTTCAGTATCACAGAAGGCCCTCAATTCTGGTTGTTGGAACATGATCTTTTCACATTGTCACTAGGGATTGGACTGCCACCAATTGATTTTCCTGGCACTTCCTATCACAATGCCAAGCTATCCTGTGATTGCATTCTTTCTACACTGGACACAATTATATGTCAGAGGTGCAAGGTAAATGAGAGCTATTCAAAATTATTTCCTTTTTTCGAAGATGAAAGTTTGGTGTGAAGATGTTTTCTAGGCTTCTCGTGTGAGATTTAAGTATCTGGATTTTCTAGGTGTGATGATGAATTTCATAGGTGCTCATGGTTGCCTTGAACTACTATTGTGTTGGGTTTTTTGTATCGTTTGTTGTAGTGTAGGGTAGATGTTACTAATTTGAAAATTTGTGTATGCATATATCATTTGTTGCAATGGCAGGACATGGAAGAAGGGAAGGTTTCTTCACACCATGATCTTTTGTCAATAATGATTAGCACAGTTGATCAAGATCAATTGGCCACAAATGAAGACATCAAGGACAATATTTTGTTGTTTCTATTTGCTGGCCATGACACCAGTGTGAGCACTCTTGCTGGTGTCCTCAAGTACCTATTTCTTAATCCATGATGCTTACAACAAGTTATCAAAGGTAAAAACATGTTCTAGTGAGATGTTACTTTATTGAAAGAATTGAAAAATAGTGTAGACCTGGTAATAATGCTCCATACTAATTCACAATATTGGATTCCAACTTTATATACCTCCTTGGATGGGTTGGTTTTTAAGGCAGGTGATCTTTGTCTGATCTTTGTTTCAAGGCTTAAATGTGTGCATAATTTACAGAGCAAAAGGAAGTAGCAATTGCAAAAAGCTGGGTCATCACTAAATTGGGATGACACCCGGAAAATGAAGTACACATGGCAAGTGATTCAAGAGTGTTTACGCATACAGCATGCAGTTGAGATGGGGTTTTGAGAATGTGTCAAAGAATTTGAATACGAGGGATTCACAATTCCAAAAGGCTGGAGGGTAAGTTGATGATGCTTCAAGAACAAGAAGCTATTAGTTTGTTTTATGATTTCAAAGAAAGTTGAAGCCTTAACAAATTTTAGGGTGTGATGAACGACATTTGTTCTCTTTACTAGCATTTCCCCAATTTTGTGAAATCAATCATTCCAATTAGGGTATTGATTTCTCTATGTTGGTGGTGGATAATTAAAACCCGAATTGTGACCAAGACATTTGTCCCTTGCCCCAAGGGTGGTTGAAAGGCCCTCTGAGTACTCTCATACTTAATTGTAGGACACCATTCTAGCTTAGCTACTTTTAGCAGCTCAGTACCATGTCTTATGCATATGAGCTCCAACTAGCAGATTTGTATTGCAATAAGTTATCATGGTAGTGGATCAAGATTGAATGACCACTTCCATGATTACCACAAGCCACATTGATAAGACATTTGTATGATGCTGCCTTGGAAGTCACTTCTAGGCAGTTTATATACCCTTAACATGTCTTAGTTGCTAAAGATGTCTTCTTCTGTTTTGAAAAACATCCCTCCTGACTCCTATTTGTTGTGTTTGCAGCTATTTTGGCAGCTTGGGTGCTCACACATGTCACCACAATTTTTCCCAAATCCAGAAAGATTTGATCCTGATCGGTTTGAAGGACTGGGACCGCCACCGTTCACTTACATGCCATTCCGAGGTGGGCCACAGATATGTCTTGGCATGGAGTTTGCACGTTCGAAGAAATGTTTGAACATGATTTTTTAGTTGTGTTCTTGCACCACTTGGTGCTCAATTATGAATGGTCGAGTGGTCAATCCCAATGAGGGAGTTGCTGGGAATCCACTTCCTGTGTTCCAAAAAGGACTTGCACTCAAAATTCTTAAGAAACAGCCCTTGGAATTTCACTAGTGTTGGAAGACACTGTAGGAGAGTTAATAAAGAATTGGAAAAATGGTCATGTCAAGTTCATGGTGAATTAATGGTAGTGAAGAAGGCATGTGTGACAGATTGTGCATTGTGTGTAGCAAATATGCTAGGGTTTAGTAGGTTTTAGTAGATGACATGAAGAGCTGAGGTTAAACATTTTGTGGTTGTTTAGCATTGGAATGCATATTTTCTTTCAATTTTAGAATTTTGCAACCTGAATGCTCTGGTGTAATTGGCTTGCAATTCTACCTATTTGTATTGGAGTTATACAGAAATAAGTTCTTGTGGGATGATGTTTATTGGGTCTCACAAATAACAATCTGCTAGAAATTTCATTCAGGTATCCAAGCTAGTCATGTCACGCACTGCCCATAGAAGCATTACAACACTAGTGCGAGCGGTGAACCCTTAATTTTTAGTTACTGTAGTACCTTGGCAGCTTTGACACATGTTTGTTGAATAATTAATTAAATTTGAAATCTACATTTCCAAAAAGAGAATATTTTTTGAAGATTGTTTGAAAGCAATTTCGACATTTCTGAAATTAAGATAATTGGTGTCAAAGCTGCCAAGGTAGTAGGGTATTGGAAGTTGGAATTTATATCGACCTTTGAAGACTAAGATGCTCAGAACAACTAGGAGCAACGAAGGTGAATAGCAAAGCTGTTCTGTCTCAGCTCTTTCACGAATGGGGAAGGAATATGAAGCAAAATTGACATGTAGAAATTAAATGCCTTAATTTTTTTTCCCCACCATCAAATGTAATAATGTTATGCTGGCAGTAGTGTGTTTATTTTTATTTTTTTAGTTAAATTTATTTAGTTGCATGTAAATAATATTATAGGTCTTGATGGTTAATGGTCGTTTCTAATATATGTTACCTCCCAAAGCTATTTTGCACATTTGTGTTTTGTTCTTCATTAGATTTCCAAAATGATCCCAAATTTTTTTCACACATTCCTTTAGCCTGATGCGACAATTGATATGTTTAAAACCATAATATCCAAATTTCAATTCGTAAAATTGCACACAATTGAAAATTTCCACTCTTTTGGAACATCCATTAACCTTCTGAACCACAATGGAGCATCATTTGAACTAGGAAAAGTTTATTGACCAAAAAAATGTCAATTTTGAAGAAATGCAACAAGCGCTCAATGAATATGTAAAATATGAATATGCATGTAAACTTTGTTTTTTCAAAAGTAGGGTATCGTAGTACCTGAATGGATTCGGCAACAAACTGCTGAATAATTAATAAAATCTCAAATCTTAACTTTCGCAGTTGGTTTTTTAATTCTAAATTTTTTGACACATAATGTTTATATAAAATGATGAAAATTACAAAATTGACTAGAAATCTGTTGTCTGCCAAGTTTACGTCCATCCTGAGACATAGAGTACATTATTGTCTTGTGAGACAGTTTAAGTGTTAGATACAAAAGTCCAGGGATTTAACATGTTTGAGGTTCAAACTTGGACAGTCAAAAATACTTCAGAATTTAATTTTATAATGATTACTGAAATTTCGGCACAAATAATAAATATTTTTTCAAAAATTCACAAAAATTAAAAATGATTTAATTTATGCCAAAACCATTTGTGTACTACCATGATATGCTTTACACATACCAACATTTTGCACTACAACTATATGATTTATTTATTTATTTATTGATTTGCTTCAGATTGGTTTTTCACATTTGGAGGAATTCCTGATTCGTAATGTGTATTTAGGTGCATTATTAATTTTGTTTCATACATGTTTCATTATTTTGGTCCCATAATTCACATCTGCTTCACATGTTGTTCTAGAATTACTGGCACTTTTTATCCCATGTTAGTTGCCCAATGTTATACTCTAGTTTATGTAGGTGGGAAAGAGGAAACCCTGTATAAATTTATCTTGGGACTATTGAAAGTTTAGAAACGTTTCTTTGGGTCATGGGCCAGTCAATGAGGTCGATCACCAAAAACAAGCAATAGACGTCCAGTGCACTCACAACTAAATAGTGGCTATCACTCCACCTATCTCCCCAGATGTGGCTTAGTCACTAATTGACTCAAGAAAGTGGCTAAAATAAATGTCATGAATTTAGTCAATTAGTGACATTTATTTTATCATGGCATGTATATTTTAAGTTCTTATTAAATTTATTTATGTATGTAAAGAATAAAGAAAGTACCCCCATTCAAACCTGATTTTCATCCAAGTAGTCTAGTCACATATGGATGTACCTCCAACTGAAATTATTGCTCGAACAAAACCAGTTCAGATGTCTTTGGACTTTCACCAAAAGTCATAGACACTGCAAAATTAACAACCTTCAAAGAAGCTGCATGGTACTCAATATTTTCTAGTGGGGTTGATTATTGTTTAGTGCTTGATAAGAGTTGTCCACATTCATACATTTTTAAAACTAGAACCGAATCTAAGTTTATTGCAGATAAAATCTAAGAGTGATTGTTGAATCTAGTTATTTCACCTTTTAGTTGTGCAATTGCAACAATTTTGATCGTGGCATGTTCACAAATGTGAGCTTATTCTTGAATGGTAACAGTTATTAGTCATTTAATTTTTCTTTAGTTGGAATTCTTGAGATCATTCTTTTGAAATAATAACATAGGTGCCGCTTACTTTGATGCTTTGCAGATATGTTTGAACATACCATAAAGGTTAATTAAAAGCTGAAAACTGGCAGATCAATATACCTTTTGTCTGTATTTGTAGTTAGTTCAAAATTTGAAATAAAACATTATCCATAAGTGCTAAAGGAAAGAAAATAAAACATTATTAGTCAATGACCTTCAAACAAGTATACCTATTACCCTAGGAGCTACACACCCAATACCTAATAGATGAAGGATTGCCAGGAATATGGTCGACATCCAGAGGGTCACAACTCATGCTTTCAATCTTCGTTCTCCCTGGGTACTACATGGTTTCTTTCTTTGTATTGAATGCACCTCCTGACACAAATTATGCTTTTGTCAATTGAAGGGGCCTTTCACAATTTGCATGCAACCTTCCACCATTCAACAGAAAAGCCTTTGGTACTTTATGCTTGGAAAGACCTGCTCCCACCAGGCCTCCCCAAATGTCTGAGGCTAGTACCCTCCAATTCGGGCATGCCCTTGAGATCCAGCTTTCCCCTAACGCTTAAAAGGTCTCATCTCAACCACTTGGAAGGAAACCATGATCTTCATAAAAAGCCTTGTAACAAGCAAATTGTGAAGAAGCAATGGATGACACCAAAAAAATCGTAAATGGCATAATGGCTCTGCCCCCCTTAAATGACATTCATAAGGATGATAAATATTGAAGCGTACTGAATTGTAAACACATGGTGGTTGTTAGCATGGTGAAGCCCAAGCAGCTCCTTCAGTTATGCTGGAAATGTGTCTATAGTGGACTTCACCTGACCCTAGAATACAGGGATATCAAACTTTGGCCCATTTTTATTAGGAGGGACATCATCACAATGTCTCTAGCCCGAAGGATAGAGCCAACGAATTGCATATGCATAACAACATACACAAATTGTTTTAATTTGTGCAGGTGCATTGCATAGCCATTCCCCAAGTCCTTTTTATCTATTTAAGGGTGCAACCGGGCCTTGTTGACTGCAATGCACCAGGACTTTGTGTGTGTTGAAAATGTGTTTAAGATACTTTGTGCTCACCCACTCAATGTTCATGGTCTCACAACTTGTCAACTAGGGATGGGGCAAAGAAAGGGGAGAAAAATAAGGGACCTATGGGGA
>Ga0209611_10009286_pt1 | contig 14942 bp, 11 predicted proteins | sample S1TSphgellanicum_3_FD_187693 | JGI IMG/M metagenome (GOLD analysis project Ga0209611, IMG submission 187693) | Host-associated microbial communities from peat moss isolated from Minnesota, USA - S1T2_Fc - Sphagnum magellanicum MG (SPAdes) (version 2) | ecosystem: Host-associated > Plants > Peat... | reverse complement strand
TCAACCCTATTCTTAGAACCTAACCTAACCCCAATTCCAATTCCAACCCAATTCCACAACTAAAACCTACTTCCAATTAAGTTCCAAGTACCCAAAATTGGAATTGCCCCCAAGCAAGCAACTAACTAGGCACTTTCACAACATTGATACAACTAGTGTTGGGCAAGTATCAAAATACCTCAAACACCCTTTGAATGATACCATGATTGAAAACCTGATGGTGAGGACTAGCTCAACGAAAAAAATTAAAAATATTGGAACATGGGTAAGGTAAAACCCCATTATGCAAGTCAAGCTTTCAAGGTACTATGTAGATATTAGGTCGAAATAAGGTAGTATGTGGAAATTGGTAATAATTTGAAATCGGTAAAAGATCAAATTTAGGTAGTCGGTCTAAACCCTCTCACAAACTAATAATAATCAGTTTGTGAGAACCTCAAATGATAAATAATTGTTATCAAATTTACGAGAATCAACATTGTGAAAAACAATCCAATTTTTCAAAATATTGATATCTTATTTCGATGCATGATTTTTTAAAATAATTAAAAGTGAAACCAAAATCTTTTTGTAAATTATTTTGTGAAAACCGGATCCAACAAGTACAAGAAAGTTTTGATACCCACCCAACCCTCATAAAAACATGTACAACTTGTTTAATGTTGTTCCAAGTAACCTTATTGAGCATAATATGTAAGCAGGCATTTCAAAAAACATAATGCCCCAATTTTCCAAAACGCATGCTATCATTTTTCCTCCAAGTGACACCTAATGGATATCATGGGAAAAACCTTTTTTGTTTAAAAAATTGTTGCAATTTTTATGAAATGTAAAGCCCAACCCCACAAGTTTTACCCTACATGAGCTTTCATGTTTCAAAAAGAAAAAGGGAAAACCTTGCTTGGGTTTAAGCCAAAGTCTATTGGAAATTTGGGCTGCCACTTTTTGACTCTGAAACCAAGCTGTTGCCGATTCCACCAAGTTTGCACCATACTTCTAGATCTACATCCCTACATTTTTTCACTTTCTTGTTTTGATGAGTAGGGCATTTTTTTCTTTTTTGTTTTTGGTGAATTTTCAACACTTGGCAACCAAAAGTAAATCTAGTGCCAATCATACAAAGGATTTTTGTGAGAAAAATGCACCAAAGTCGCCATATTTCGAAGGAATTTGTTGTAGAAAATCACCATATATAGACAATGGGTTTCAACAAGTTGCCACAAAATTGTTTTGAATCAATTTTTCTACTTTTCTCTCTTACCTGTAGCTAAATTTGGCTAATTCTTATTACAGATGGATTGTCAATGTGGGTTACAAAAAAAATTGGCAAAAAAAAACACACATACACAAAATTTGCCTCTCAAGTCTTGAGCCAACAATAAGTTATTACAAAGTGGAATCAAAACTCTACTTTCTGGATGAAAAAAACATACTACTACAATTGGCATGTGGCCATCATCCACATTATAATGTACAAGTGACTATATTGGTGCCAGTCAAGGAATTGAAAGCGAGGAACAAACTTCAACACATATTATATGTTTTTTTTGGGTAAAAAAGGAGCAATATTTTCACATGGCTGAATTTCTTTAAACAATCTCAAATCTAGGTCCACATACCCATTTTATAAAGAGAAGGCATACATTAAAAATATGTGAGAGTAAGGTTTTTCTTGTCAAATTCCTTAGCATTAACAATACATGGTGACTATCCAGGTGGAGTAATAGATCTTATTTGGAATCTTGCCTAGTCTTGGCACCCTAATGGAACACATTGTCTAAATCTGGCGACTTTTAACTTTTTTTTCTTGAGATATGGCAAATTTTGCAAATAGCAACTCCACACTCATTTCATAAGAACATTCAGAAAATAGCTCCTTCATGATCTTGTCATTGGTTGCAATTAGACTTGCAATTAAACTTGCAATTTCTTCGTGTAATTTGGCTAACTTTAACAAGATATGAAAATCATTTTTTTTATGATGATTACTTGCAAGTAATTCCATTGCTATTTTCCTAGTAATCACAAAAGCTCTAGGCAAGAATGTGAACTCCAATATCCCTTTCAAGGATAGTCGTTTGTGAATCGCCAACAAATCCCCAATAGAAATTTTTGACAATAGAATCCCAAGACGATCCTCAAAGCCTTCAACCAAACATCTAACCAAGCCAGCAACCGAAATCAAATGCTCTAAGTCCATTGGATGATTAAGTGTGTCTGCAACCATTTCGATGCTACCTAAGGCCACCATCTTGTTTGCAAATGCCTTATTCTGTGCCATGTCTCGCAATAGTTGAATCCATGTTGGATTCAATGGTTGCATACTGTAACAGGCCAGAAATAGTCGTAAACCTCCTTTGACATCTAAATCTTTAGCAACAATATCCCCATGGTACCTTATCAAATTTGATAAGACATGCATACAAACTTCAAAGTTTTGATGAATGACTCTTGTCAACAACTCACAAATATTGCCTTCCAATATCATTCCTTTTGCAATGCCTTCATGCTTCAACCAAAGTTCCACCATCACACCTGGGCATAAGACCTCCCAAAATTCAACTCCTTCAGCCACTTTCTCCACTCCCACCTCTGTAATCAGTTGTAGTGCGAGTTTTTCATGTCTAATAGCGAGATATTTCAAAATCCAAGGAACACTCATGACTTGCTTCTTTGTCCCATGTTTCAATATTGACACAAGTGAACAGATGCGTCCATTGGATGATATACTTTCAAAAATTGCCATGTGGCAAAAAAATCTCATTGCATGTTTGAAGGTCATTCCATCCCGTCTTGGTTCCTGAAGACAGAAAAGCAATTCCACACACCCATATTCTAGAAAATGGGTTGCACCATTTGTAATATTTACCAAGTCAGCCAAAAATTTAATAAAATTTCCAAGACTCCATTGTTGCAGCCCAATTTCCTCTTTGTCCTTGAATGTGGCCCTCATTGTTATATGTTCTTGTAATAGCCACTTCATATATTCAAAAAGGAACTTTGGTTCAAATAAAGGAACCTTAGTACCTCTTGAACTATTTTCCCCATGGTATAAAACATGCGACACACATGTGTTGTCTAACACACACGAGTTCATTGGCTCCTTCATGACATCCTTATCCTCTTTAAGAAGATTCTCTTCTGACCTTGTGTTCCTGATCCCTTGCACATATAGGATTAATGCCATAAGGACTTCAGCATATTCAAAACAATATGCATCATGTTTTTGGATGTTCTTAACTATCAAAATAATTAGGGGCTGGTGACATATCATCTTTTCTGCAAAGACCCTACAATTTGCCATCTGCAACATTACCTCCCACCAATGTTACTGAAAGAGATCCTTTGAAGGATTCTGTAAATGATGTGTGCAAAGCCATAGAAATTCTTCAACATCTCCATGAACCAAAAGGTTTTTTGCACCAACATTGATCATAAGCGAAAACAAAACCTTAGCTGCTATCAATGCTTCAAACTCATGACCATGCACAAAATATAGAAGAGCCTTTGCATCTTGTTGTGTTACTTTGTAGAGTTGAAATGTTGCAAGAATTGCATTTTCAACATCACTGTCCAAGAGATAATCAAGCAAAAGGTAAGGATGAAATATTTCATCGAAGATAGCACCGACTTGCCACAACAACATTTTGACATGAGCTTTATCATTTTCTTTGCCATAATTTAATAAGAAGATGGCTAACAACTCCCTTCCCTGCTTCAATTTCCCTTCTTGATCACAAAGAATAGTAATTAAGTCAATAGGTTTTTTCAATTCCAAATATTCCACCACCAAGTCATGCAAACTCAAAAATCCATCTCCATATCCATCAACCAGGTTCTTGTGGATGAGACTATTGACCATAGCTTCAAAATATTTTGTTTTTCCTTCAGGTTGCATGCTCTTCCATGCCAACTTCACTACACAGCTCGAAAGAATATACTTCGTAGAGAAGAGTGACAATGCTTGAAGCACACTCCACATAAGGTCCTTAGAGAACATCTTGTTTTCATCATGGTCCAAACTTAGATCAATTGCTGCAAAGATGGTCCCATTGTAATCATGTGGGGTGCACTCTTCTGCACTTGCATAGTATTTGAATTGTGCATACACTTTCTTCCAAGCACTTTCATTTTTTGAAGTACTGGACAAAACTAAACCCAAAATTGAAACAACCAACATGCATCCCGAACATTTCTTTAAAATCTTTTTCGCTACATCTTGCATCAATACAAACTTTGATGAGTATCTTGAAATCTCCATACTCCCAATTGAAGGTAACTAGATCCAAGCAAAAGTCGTTTTATGCAATAGGTAATGGGAAGGAGGAAATATAGGAGGAAAATGGTCCAAACTCATGCCAATCAATCATCATATTCAAGCCATTGAATGCTAGATTGTTTTGGAAAAATCAACCCAAAATGAAAATTAAAAAGAGAAATAAAGGAGAGATGATTATAAGCAATTGACACACATATTTTTCCATAATTGACAAATGGTTCCTAAGGGAGCCATTTCATTATGTTTTCTTCTTGCAAGACACAAGAATTATATCATCTTGCATACATTTGAATTTATTACCAATATTTTGCATCACCACAAAAATCTATAAGAAAATTTTGGTCTCACATCAATCTACATTAGGGAAAAGCTTTCTGAAAATGCAAAGCACTCGAAGAAATTGCCTAGTTCATTTTTTAGAAAGCGTCTTATATCCATGAAAATTTATCTTAAAAAAGGAGGGATCAAGTTTCACCTATTCCTTAAAGGTGGGAGGGAAATTATTCCTACATATAGGTGTAAGATCCTTCCCATTCCTAAGGAGTAGGTGTAAAAACCTCCCCATCCTATGTTTAAGTTTGTGATAACATTTGTTTCATGCTTTACAATGGGTAAAGTCCACAAGGTGGGGGACATTCCCAAAATGAATGGCAAATGAATGGCCAAATTAATTGGCTACCACTTTGTCTTAGGCCCGTTTTTTTCGAAATGCCCCCAACCCTAGGGCTTTACCATACAATGAACTTACCTATTCAACTTAAATAACAAATTTTAGATTTGAAACCCACAATCCTATAGTATCAGGCCAAATTAAAATAACACCAAATAGTCAACATTTATATGTATGCCTTTGAAGATTTTGGCATAACACATAGATGGCATAGACCAAGTTGTTGAAACAAAGTGTAAACTTTGGCAAATGACATGGTTTCCACCACTCTACAGGGGGAAGTATTTGTGATTGGCTGCAAATCCAAAAACCTTTTCTCCTCACCAGTGTCCAATATATCATGAATTTTCACCCCGTTCCTAAATTCCAATTTGGCGAATTTTGTTGATGACAAAGATCCATGGACTTGTGGCAAATTATTATGTTTCCAAGTTCTTTACTCTTTGTGATTTGCTTCTTCTTCAACAATATCAATAGATGTGATCTTAGGACAAGGCCACAAAACACCAATTGTTGTTGACCATCTTTCCATCCTTCAAAGTATTATCTATGATAGGGAAACCATTATGCTTTGTGGAAGGAAGCATTTCCAAAATTGTACCAACACACTGTATCTTAAAAACCATACCAAAGGGCCCATAATGGCATCAAGGGGCATCAAATGTTGCATAAAGGATAGTGGGTGTTCTTCTAAAAATGGGATCTTTTTAATTTGGACGTGTAGTTGGTAAACTACATCGTTCAACCCATCCCCAACTATTTTTAATACCAACAACACAAGCATGTTAACTTGGGGGAACAATGACAAATTGTTGGTTATCTAGATAAAAATAATGCAAAGAGAAACAATCACCTTCATGAAACCCCTAAGAAATGAGGCAACTCTTAAAATAATATTGAAGTCATCCATTGAACTTGACCGTTATATTATTCTCGTTGCCATGCTCATGATGTGTTTGTAAGTTGCCCCACATAAAATTGACAAGACAAGCAGACCGGAAGGCATTGCTATTCCATATATTAACAATGCAAGTGAATAAGTTGTCATAAAATATGAGGAACGAAGAGAATGTAAACTCCCTATTCATTCCCTTGCTAAATAAATTACCAATTGTGTCATTATTAATGTTAAAAAATAGGCTAGCGAAATCATTATAGGTGTTTGTAGGGCAATGAAATGCTTTGAAATTGGGAATGCGGCCATGTGTAGGGCATTTTGGTTCATCAAAGAATCCAACAATTGTTGGACAAGGCTAGCATGTTGCCAACCACAATAAAACAAAACTACAAATCAATGTAGTCAAAGCTTCCACAACAATTACATGTGCAATTTTGGCACACTTCCCTTTCAAAATACAACAATAGGAACCACCACACTATCATTCATCAGATATTTGTAGCTCAACTTTTAAGGGTAGGTACAATGGCATATATGTTTAATAAAAGAAAGTTTTTAAAATGCGAAGTTCTCAGCATTTGTCCCATCCTATCAATCACATCAATTTGGATGTTAATAAGGTCAACACATTTAAGGATGGTGGGCTTCAATTCCCAAAATTGGTTCCAACATGAACCAATGCAGTTTCATAAGTTTCCATGAAGGGTATGGCAACCACGAAGTTAACAAAATTCCCAAAATTCCCAACATAATTGGTTGCAACATGACCCAATCCAATCCTTTAAGTTTCCATTAAGGGTTAAACCACCACCAAGTTAACAAAACTTAGAAAATTACTTCTTGAACCAACATGTATTGGACATGATGACAATGCCATTGATTTGATTGAAAAGGCTTTCCAACACACTTCCCACACTTTTTAATATGACTATTGGCAAGAGGTCATGTAGCCCATAATTCAAATTTGGGTTTCCACCAATATTTGGTGGGTTTCCATTGACATCAAAGATGATCAAGCCACCTTCTCTTAATAGCCCAAATGTCCTTGCTTGCACCATACAATCCCTATTCAAAGGACAACAACCACCACAATTGTTTTAAAAAATGTTTTCCATAATAAAGGACCTCGCCACTTGCTACATATTAACATCCACCACCTCATTTCATGAGCCCCTTTTGTGTGTCATAAGTGTGTATCTTATGACCTTTATTGAAAACAACATGGGATCGTAACAACTTAGGAAATCAAGCAAGTAATCAAACATTAAAAAAAATTGAGTTTTTTGATGTGATCACAATTAAACGAGCCAAAAAGCTCGTCGAACAACTGAAGAAAATCACAATTTTGTTACAAATACTTATGTGGTGCCATTTTTATGTCACGTTAATCATGGGAAGTTGTGATGAATGAATGATATGAATGTTTAGAAATTCAAATAAAAAATTCATTTAACTTATTTTTGGGTTTCAATTTAATAAATGATTTTTGAACTTGAAAAATAGTTACATGAAAAGTAGTACATTTTACAGAAGATTACGCTAAGGACTTTTTTAATAAAATGTTTTTTGATCATAAAAAAATTGACATGATAGTAATCTATTACCCACATTAAAAAAACATTCATAATTTAAAATTTATGAAATTTGAGTTTTTCTTAATTCAATGTATGTTTTTATAATCTCAAAAGTTCAAGAGTCTTTTACAACATGCAAGTGGTGTGTAATACACATGACAAACAAAACAAAAGTTATAATTTATATGATAAAAAAAACTAAAACCCAAAGACTTTAACATATATTGGAAGGAATTCAAATTAGGATAAAATTTGAAGATGAAATGCATAATCTAACAAAAAAAATCCACTTAAAAAAAATCATAGTTATTTGAAAGAAATGCATTCTTTATAAATGGTGGACTTTTGAAAAGAAATTAAACTTGTAAATTAATTGGATTGTTAAAAAAATTCAAGAATTCATATTGAATTCGACTCCAAATTTTTTATTGTGATTAAACAGGGGTCGAAGAATGAAATAAGAAAGCTAATTGTGAAATCTTATTTTGTGAAATGTTAACCAAATGGTGGTTATGAACTTTTGAAAGGTCAAAATTGGACCTTGTTTTCAAAAGTCCTTTTGAAATGATTTTTTTTTGTTCCTCAAAATTTTTGTGCCCCATGGGTACATAATTGGAACACTTAAATGGGCTTTTATTCTTATGGACTTTATGGGTTTTTCTTTTAGGATTTTAAAAGTGATTTCACCATACCAACTAACAACAATATGTTTCAACATGGGTTTTGACCTAATTTTGAAAGGTTTCATAAGTGATTGACACAAAAATATTCAAAGATTACATTAATGAAAACCTTAGGAATTAAAACCATATCCATATGGATTATTTATAAAAACTTATATGTGACTTTTGTGAAAGTTGTACTGCCAAAAATGAACAAGTAGATTGTGCACTTACCCATTGTTGTGTTTTCTTTTCCTTTCTAAGAGGAGTCTTCAGAGGTTTGTAAAAAGTTATGTCACAACCAACATGAATAAAAAATAAAATGATGGTGATGCAATTAAAAAGGAAAAAAAAAGAGAAAAAAGATAGTAGATATTTACTCGGGAAAAAGATGTACACCAATGTAAAAAATGAAGTTCACCAAAATGATCCACAACTAAAAATGTCATGCAAACAAACCAATGTATATTTATTTGTTTGTTTGTTTTTGAAATGAAAACAAGAGGGCAATGCCAACCACAAACAAGAATGAGGAGGAAAGAAAAGATAAAATAAAAAAAGTGAAGAGAAAACCAAAATACCTTAAACCACCCACCCAAACACTAAACAAAAGAATAGAACTAAAACTAGATTTTCAAATGAACTAATCTGGTTTTGGTTTTTACACTACTTATGAAATACACTTATAATCGATTCCATTTTTTGAAAGCTTAAAACTCGAAGTCAGTTTTCAACCCTATTCTTGGAACCTAACCTAACCTCGATTCTAAATCCAACCCAATTCCACAACTAAAACCTTCTTCCAATTAAATTCCAAGTACCCAAAACCGGAATTCCCCCAAGGCAAACAACTAATTAGGCACTTTCACAACATTGATAAAACTAGTGTTGGACAGGTATTGAAATACCCCAAATACCCTTTGAATGATACCATGATTGAAAACCTGATGGTGAGGAGTAGTTCAAAGAAAAAAAATTTAAAAGTTGGAACTTGGGTAGGGTAAAACCCCATTATGCAAGTCAAGCTCTCAAGGTACTATGTAAATAGTAGGTCAAAATTAGGTAGTATGTGGAAACTGGTAATAGGTTGAAATCAGCAAAAGGTTAAAATTAGGTAGTTGTCCTAAACCTTCTCATAAACTAGTAATAACCAGTTTGTGAGAATCGTCAAATGATAACTAACTGTTCTCAAATTTATGAGAATCAACATTGTGAAAAACGATCCAATTTTTCAAAATATTGATACTTGTTTCAATGCATGATTTAAAAAAAAAATTAAAACTGAAACCAAAATCTTTTGTAAATTATTTTGTGAAAACCGAATCAACCAAGTACCAGAAAATTCTCATATGCACCTAACACTGGTAAAAACTTGCGCAATTTGTTTAATGTTGTTCCAAGTAGCCTAATAGAGCATAATATATAAGCAGGCACTTCAAAAAAATAATGCCCCAAGCTTCCAAAACGCATGTTGTCATTTTTCCTCAAAGTGACACCTAATGGATATAATGGGAAAAACCTTTTTTGTTTAAAAAACTATTGCAGTTTTTATGAAGTGTAAAACCTAACCCCACAGGTTTTACCCTACATGAGCCTTCCTGTTTCAAAAAGAAAAAGGGAAAACCTTGCGTGGGTTTAAACCAAAGTCTATTGGAAATTTGGGTCCCCACTTTTTGATTCTGAAACTAAGCCGGTGCCGATTCCACCAAGTTTGCACCATACCTCTAGTTCTACATCCCTACATTTTTTCACTTTCTTGTTTTGCTTAGTGGGCCATTTTTTTCTCTTTTGTTTTTCACAAATTTTCAGCACTTGGCAACCAAAAATAAATCTAGTGCTAATCATACATAGAATTTTTGTGAGAAAAATGCACCAAAGTCGCCATATTTCAAAGGCATTTGTTTTAAAAAAACACCATATATAGACAATGGGTTTCAGCAAGTTGCCACAAAATTGTTTTGAATCAAATTTTCTACTCTTCTCTCTTACTTGTAGTCCAATTTGGCTAATTCTTGTTATAGATGATTGTCAATGTCCGCTACATAAAAAAATTGACAAAAAACAAACAGAAAATTTGCCTCTCAGGTCTTGAGCCAATAACAAATTATTACAAATTTGAATCAAAACTTTACTTTCTGTGTTAAAAAAGCATACTACTACAATTGGCATGTGGCTATCATCTACATTCTAATGTACAAGTGACTATACCGGTTCCAGTGAAAGAACTGAATGTGAGGACCCTTCATTCCATATTATGTGTTTTTTTTGGGTAAAAAAAGGAGCAATATTTCCACATGGCTAAACTTCTTTTAACAATCCCAAATCTAGGTCCACATACCCATTTTATAAAGTGAAGGCATACATTAAAAACATGTGAGAGTAAGATTTTTCTTGTCAAATTCATTAGCATTAACAATACATGGTGATTGTCCTGCTAGAGTCATAGATCTTATTTGGAATCTTGCCTAGTCTTGGAACCCTAATGGAACACACTGTCTAAATCTGGCGACTTTTAACTTTTTTTTCTCGGCATATGGCGAATTTTGCAGATAGCAATTCAACACACATTTCATAAGGACATTCAGAAAATAGCTCCTTCATGATCATGTCATCGGTTGCAATTCGACTTGCAATTAAACTTGCAATCTCTTCATGCAATTTGGCTAACTTTAACAAGATACAAAAATCACTTTTTTTATGATGATTATTTGCAAGTAACTCCATCGCTATTTTCTTAGTAATCACAAAAGCTCCAGGCAAGAATGTGAACTCCAATATCCCTTGCAAGGATAGTCGTTCGTGAATCTTCAACAAATCTTTAATAGAAATTTTTGACAATAGAATCCCAAGACGATCCTCAAAGCCTTCAACCAAACATCTCACCAAGCCAGCAACAGAAATCAAATGCTCCAAGTCCATTCGATGATTAAGTGTGTCTGCAACCATTTCGATGCTACCTAGGGCCACCATCTTGTTTGCAAATGCCTTATTCTGTGCCATGTTTCGGAATAGTTGAATCCATGTTGGATTCAATGGTTGCATACTGTAACAGGCCAGAAATAGTCGTAAACCTCCTTTGACATCTAAATCTTTAACAAGAATATCCCCATGGTACATTATCAAATTTGATAAAACATGCATACAAACTTCAGAGTTTTGACAAATGACTCTTGTCAACAACTCACAAATATTGCCTTCCAATATCATTCCCTTTGCAATGCCTTCATGCTTCAACCAAACTTTCACCATCGCACCTGGGCACAAGATCTCCCATAATTCGACTCCTTTAGCCACTTTCTCCACTCCCACCTTTGTAATAAGTTGTAATGCAACCTCTTCATGTCCAATAGCGAGATATTTCAAAATCCAAGGAACACTCATGACTTGCTTCTTTGTCCCATGTTTCAATATTGACACAAGTGAGCAAATGCGTCCATTGGATGATATACTTTCAAAAATTGCCTTGTGGCACAAAAATCTCATTGCATGTTTGAAGGTCATTTCATCAAATGATGGGTCCTGAGAACCAAAAAGCCACTCCACACACCCACATTCTAGAAAATGGGTTGCACCATTTGTAATATTTACCAAGCCGGCCAAAAATTTAATGCAGCTTCTAGAAATAAATTTATCCATGTGCATTTCTTCTGCCTTCTTGAATGTGGACCTCATTATCATCCGTTCTTGTAATAGCCACTTCATATTTTCAAAAAGGAACTTTGGTTCAAAGAAAGGAACCTTAATACCTCTTGAACTATTTTCCCCAGGGTATAAATCAACATGTGACACACATGTGTTGTCTAACACACACGACTTCATTGGCTCCCTCATGACATCCTTATCCTCTTCAAGAAGATTCTCTTCTGACCTTGTGTTCCTAATCCCTTGCACATATAGGATCAATGCCATAAGGAATCCAACATAACGATAAGAACTTACATCATGTTTTTGGATGTTCTTAACTATCAAAATAATCGGGTGATGGTGACATATTATATTCTCTACAACGACCCTACAATATGCCACCTGTACCATTGCATTGCATTGCATTGCATCGCACAATTCCTTATGAAAGAAAGGATCCAAATAAATATGATGTGTGTAAAGCCATACAAATTCTTCAATGTCTCCTTCAACTAAAAGGTTATTTACACCAACATTACTCGTAAGCCAAACAAAAACCGTAGCTACTATCCGTACTTGGTACTCATGACCAGTGCGTATCAAATGTAAAAGAGCCTTTGCATCTTGTTGTGTTGCCTTGTAGAGTTGAAATACTGCAAGAATTGCATTTTCAGCATCACTGTCCAAGAGATGATGAAGCGAATATTTATGATGAAATATTTCATGGAAGACAGCACCAGCTCGCCATAACAACACTTTGACATGCACTCTATCATTTTTTTGGCCATAAATTGATAAGAAGACGGCTAACAACTCCCTTCCCTGCTTCAATTGCCCTTCTTGATCACAAAGAATAGTAACTAAATCCAAAGGCTTCTTCAATTCCAAATATTCACGCACCAAGGCATGCAATCTCAAATATTCATCTCCAAATCCAGCTTCAACGTCAACTAGGTTCTTGTGGATGAGACTATTGACCACAGCTTCAAAATATTCTCTTTCTCCTTCAGGTTGCATGCTCTTCCATGCCAACTTCACTACACAGCTTGGAGTATCGTCCTGCATAGAGAAGAGTGACAATGCTTGAAGCACACTCCACATAAGGTCCTTAGAGAACATCTTGTTTTCATCATGGTTCAAACTTAGATCAATTGCTGCAAAGATGGTCCCATTGTAATCATGTGGGGTGTACTCTTCTGCACTCGCATAATATTTGAATTGTGCATACACTTTCATCCAAGCACTTTCATTTTTTAAAGTATCGAACAAAACTGAACCCAAAATTGAAACAGCCAACATACATCCCGAGCACTTGATTAAAATCTTTTGGGCTACATCCTGCATCAATACAAACTTTGATGAATACCTTGATATCTCCATACTCCCGATTGAAGGTAACTAGATCCAAGCAAAAATCATATCCTTGAAAATAAAGAATACCTCCCCATAAAGACTCAAAGACAAGGAAGACAAAAAAACACAAAATGGACAAGTAGTTCAAACTATATCCTGCATCTTAGGACAATGCTGACAATTATGGGCCAATGCAAAGCCATGACAATAATGTCGAACATAGTTAAAACCATTAGACAGAGGAATGTGGCATTGGAGCCTCCATTCATTTACAAACATTTGGAAAATAATCATGTGAAAGAGTTTTTACCTCACATCCTTGAGGGAATCTAGTTTCCTTTGGATCATCGGCGGCCTTGCTTGCAAGTAATTTTGCAGCAAGCTCATTGTTGCTCTGTTCATCCACCTTAATCCGAATGGCTGGTAGTCCTTTCAATGGAAACCTAGAAGTGATTAGCAACCTCGACCGCATGTTGCTTGGTATAGGAGATTCATCAATCAATCTACTGCTCCAAACATCATCCACCACTAGTAGCCAATTTCCATCAAGGTTATTCAACTCCTCTTGAAGCATGTTAAGAATGCTCCTCCGTGAAGGTGTTTGAAGAACCCCTACCTGTAGGTGCCCATTTATTAGGCTGTCAAAAAGAAAATCACAATCTTCTTTTATCTCCCTACTTCCTAAGCTGAATAACATAATTGTTATAGAGAGGCAACATAACAAACACATTCTAAACAACAATGCTACCATTTGCCAATTCCAATTATAACAAATGTACTTAACTTATTTTCATCAACAAGTCAAAATGCATAGTTTAACATTGATGTTAAAAGAAGTTCAAACATCCAATCAAGATACTAAATGCTCCATATGTCTTCTCAGATTGTTACTTCATGGGATTGTTTCAAAGAATGGGCCTACCTTGCTAGGTTGCGTAAGTTGTCGTAGGAGCTCTCCTTGACTTGCAATTATATCACAGTCAAGGCCATACTTCATTTGAAATACTCCCCCAAGAAAAATATCATCTAAATGCGTGGCATATTTTTGCCTCACATATTCCACCAAGGCTGTTTTCCCAACTCCAAATTTCCCATGCACTATAATAGTTGTTTCACCTCCTTCTTTCAAGCTTTGCAATAGCTTCTCAACCAACTGAGTAGGCTCCTTATAAAACCGAAACTTGCGATGAAGAGCAATTTGAATGATACTATGTTGAAATGAATCCTACATCCAATGATGGTAGTTGAATCAGCTTTCAAAAACCTTCTAATGTGGAACCTTCTCATGCATATGTACACACTTCTATTACACTCTACTAAAACAAGTCTTGATGTATCAAAACATGACATTTGCAATGACTTTTTTGATCTTCTGCTTCTTTGAAGAACACATACAAAAAAAGGATTAAAGTCACCATATGCAATAAACAACCCATGGGTTAACTACAATTTGTGACAAATTTACAAAATATTGAAGGTCATGCTTGTTATTTGCCAATTGTGGGTTCATAAACACCTTCAATTTTAACCAACTAAACCTACCTAATGACAAACAACTAAACAAAACTATACAAACTTGGAATTCCACAAATCCATGTTCATGTAAGGATGGATAATTATTGACTAAAATCTTTCATAGTTCAAAGTTGTGACTAGTAAAAAGGTGGAACTTTAACAAAATCATGTGATAAATTACCTCATGTTGACAAGTCTTTAAAAATTCCACAAGTCGATCATAGCTTGGATGTTCCTTGCTAGGAGGCTTGCATAAGGTAAAGTGGTCACCATCCTCAACAAGATAATAGTTTTCCCTTGCTAATCTTTGTGCTCCAGCCTTTTCCACCAACTTATATCCCTATGAGACCATTCCAATTTTGCATGT
>Ga0209611_10009285_pt1 | contig 14944 bp, 10 predicted proteins | sample S1TSphgellanicum_3_FD_187693 | JGI IMG/M metagenome (GOLD analysis project Ga0209611, IMG submission 187693) | Host-associated microbial communities from peat moss isolated from Minnesota, USA - S1T2_Fc - Sphagnum magellanicum MG (SPAdes) (version 2) | ecosystem: Host-associated > Plants > Peat... | reverse complement strand
TTTTTTTTTTTTGGGGGGGGGGGGGATCACAAGGTCATCAATATCAATATATAACAAATTGATTGCCATGTAAGTTATCAAAAAAAAAGGTAATAACTATTGATCATGCATAAGGGTAGAATATCAAATAATCAGGTGATAACCACTTGTTACCCTGCTGCTTATTAGTTGATCATAAGGTTTTTTTGAAAATTAAAATTAAAACTATTCTTTTCTTTTCATAACTGACTGGAATGAGTAATTGAGTCATCTAGCTAAGTTATTAGATTTTTGAAAATTCAGTACTAGATTATTATCAATTTAACCAGCTTTAGAGAAAAGCAAATACGAGGTAAAAGGTTGTTTAATAACTAGCTTGATAATTGGGTCAAAACTCGATAATTGGTTTGAACTAGCATTGGCTAGTCATTGTTTTTTTCACTAACCAGATGGGTAGATTATCAAAAAATTTTAAAAAATTTAAACTCATCAAATATCAATTTCAGTGTTGAAGTACTACCATAGCTGCCAATTTACTCGAGTAAGCTTTTACTAATAACCTCTGATAATGCATAAGGGTTGATTCTCAAATACTCACCTTGGAAATCACTGGTTATATTGCCTAGGCAGGGTAGGTTTTAAGCTTCTTTTTGGTTTTTTCTTCCTATCATAGAAAATCTAGATATTAAGGATTAATAATCTACCCAGATGAAATGCCAATGATCTGGGTAGATTATTCAAATTTGAAGATTCAATAACTAGCTGATAGATTATTAAAGTTAGTTATAAAATAATCAATAACCATTCTAGGTTATCGGCAACCAAGTTGATAACCCGGTGTTGTCACAATAACTGGCCAACACTGGTTTGAAGTTGGCATAAGGGGAACAAAGCCCATTAAAAGGGCGCCCCGGCCAACACTGGTTTGAACTTGGCGTACGGGGAACAAAGCCCAATACTCGCGCGCCATTGAGCCCGCTTGTTTCGGACACTTTAAATGCTACCAGAGCAACCAGACAACCTTATTCATGCCCTAGATAACTTGCAGCTAGCTGTGCAGATGGCTGTTGCTGCTACCTCCCTGACTGCACGTAAGCAAGCAAGCAGTCTGCAGGCAGCAGTTTCTCCATGGATCGATCCAGCTGCTAGCCAAATGAGAGGGACAAGGCACTAGCGGGAGGCGCTAGCCAGGCTAGAAACAAGACTAGAACAGGCGATTAGGAGGAAGCTGCTGCTAGCTGCTAGCTGCAATTCAAGGCTCGGAAAACTCCTGCAGCTGTAAGCTCGATTGCTCCAAGTACCAGTTCCAGTCTAGAAATTGCAGGCAGCAGCTAGCTAGCTAGCTGCACATGTAGTCTTAATTTGATAATCTGCAAACCATGAAGCTGCAGCAGTACCACCAACACCACCACCACCACCACCACCACCACCACCACCACCACCGAGTAGAAAAAAATTAGCTATATGCTACACGGACCTGCTTGCTGCAGCATCAACAGTATTAATCCAGCAGCTGGCTTTGCATCATCTGCACTGGGTGCTGCATGAGTATGATTACAAGCTGCTATTGCTGTTAGCATATAGATATTGCTCTGATAAACTGCTATATATAAAGGTCTAGATCTAGGCGTATTAGTATGTAGCTACTACCATGATCGAGCTGCGCGGCGCCGAGTTTGATCAGAAGTTTGATCACTTTGAATCTGCAGATGCTGGTATGACTGGGCCCAGATTTTGAATCACTTGCAAAGACATGGGTCTTCGAGTGGATTGTTCGAGATAGATACGCTAACGGAATCTGGTTTATTCGAAGTTCGAACAATGCACATACTTATTTTGAGGCACAGGGACTGATCGAATGATGTTTTATGTCGATTCAAACTGAAAATGCTAGCCAGGTTATATGGGTCGATGAGCATGGCTGCATGAGGTTTAACACTAGGTGCATAGATCAACTAGCTGAGAATGACTGCAAGAAGTTTAAGAATAGCCGCATAGAGCTAGCTGAGCATGGCTGCATGAAGTTTAACACTAGCTGCATAGAGCTAGCTGAGTATAGCTGCATGAAGTTTAAGGCTAGCTGCATAGAGCTGGCTGAGCATGGCTCCAAGAAGTTGAAGTCTAGCTGCATAGATCAGCTCTCTCAGCATGGCTGCAAGAAGTTTAAGACTAGCTGCATAGCTGATCAGCTAGCCGCGGATGGCTGCATGAAGTTGAAGACTAGCTGCATAGATCAGCTAGCTGAGGATGGCTGCAAGTTTAATACTAGCTGCAGAGACCTAGCTCGACGGCATATAAAGAAATCTTGTTGATCAATGCAGCTTGAACATCCTCATGAGCGTTGTAAGATGGACGAGCCTTAGTCTTCTGTTGACAATATTCTGTGCTCCAGCGTGCCCCCGCCTGAAACAGCTCGGGATCAGGATCGCTGCAAAGATCGGAATTTTAAGTAGTTATACAGCTAGGCTGAAGAGTGTAACAGCTCAGGAGTTTTCGAGGGTTTGCCGGCGCAGTTGTTGTTGACGAGAGTATATTTATGATGTTATGGACAAGTTCTCGTCAGAACAGGTGGAGTATCCCGAAATTGAGCAAGTCAGGGACCTCAATTCCATTGGCACCACAGCCACAAGCTCTGTGCGCTCTGACGAGGCCGAGGCCTCGCGTAATATATTCGACAACACCAGACGATCAACAGTCACGCATGCGAGTGAATATATACAACAACATCAAAGCTTCACGGTTTTGGGTCTGCAGGATCAGCAGCAGCGTACAACAGGATCGAGTTACGGGGTTGCATCAACCTCGACCCAAAGACCACAATTTTCCAACTTGAGATCGGTCGATCATGACCCAGCAGCTGCTAGACACGAGATGAATATTCCGCTGTTCAAGCTCGAAGAGTCGTTCGAACTTCGGTCTGCAGCAAGGCCTCCGCAGCACGATCCTTGGACTGAACATCAAAGCCATCATGAGAGACAGCAGCAATGGGAGCAGGATTTGAGTTCACAACGAATCGCTGCAACAAAACAAGAGATTATTAACGACAGTACTATGGCGCTTTCGGGTTTCACATCATTTCTGAACCCGATAGCAGCTGCGCAGCAGCAGGCCAGTAGCTCCGCGGCGCAGCCTGCAGCTGCATCGACCAGCTCAGGCGACGACGGTGATCAGCATTGGGCGCCAAATCTGTTGCTGGAGTGCGCAAGGGCCATCGCCACAAGTGACACTCCTCGCGTTCAAAACCTTATGTGGGTTCTGAACGAGCTGGCTTCTCCTTATGGAGACTATGACCAGAGACTGGCGTCCTACTTCCTGCAGGCGCTTTTCTGCAGGATCACGAATACTGGAGCCCGCTGCCATAGCATTCTCTCTGCAGCTGCAGAGAAAAACCATACTTTCGAATCTGTGCGTAAAATGATCCTCACCTACCAGGTACTAGATCCAACAGAGTCCACGCCCTCGCCACCATAAGCTGTGGCATGCAACAGAAGAGCAAGAAGTTTCTGCATGCATCAAGATGGAATCCGGAGATCGACTATAAGTACTATGATTCTCGTCTTGAATTCTTTTGTGATCTGAAAACTGTGACCGCTACATCACACAACTCTTAAAACATTTTTTGGGTTCCTTCCTCAATCCAGCATTTTGCTAGGATGTCGACTTTGTTTCTAGCATATTGTCAGTTCTGCGTACTATAACTCTAGCTGACCAGGCAGATCATTGATGGACGGGGGGAGTGCAGGAAGCAAGTCCATGGACAACATTTGGACATGTCGCAGGTAATGGAGCGATGATGGAGGCCTTTGAAGGCGAGATGAAGATACACATCGTAGACATAAGCGTCACCTTTTGCACGCAATGGCCGATGCTATTCGAAGCGCTTGCGACTAGGGCTGAGGGAACTCCACACCTGCGGCTGACGATCATTGTGATCTCCAAACAGGAATCGGCAATGGAGGTGATGAGGCAGATCATGACGAGACTGGAGCGATTCGCGCGACTCATGGGCGTGCCCTTCGAGTTTACCTTGATGCAAAAGCCGCAATTGGAGACGCTGGAGATTGCAGAACTGAAGCTGAGAGAAGATGAAGCTCTTGCTATCAATTGCATCCACACCCTCCACCATGTTCCAGAAACCATCCCAGACGATAAGAATCACAGTCCTCGCGATATCGTTCTTTACACCTTCAAAGACGCCAACCCCAAGGTACAAAGTACAGCCGCCTGCTGCCTATATATATATAGTAAACTATGATCAGTCTGGTCACTCGTGCTCAAAACATTAACTCCTCTAGCATTGATCATCAATGTCTTAGTGATTGCATTACAACCAACGAATTTCAGTTCGGCAATATGAGAGAATGTAGTTTTTTCTCACATAAAAAGCCCTGGCTCATGACACATGTACATAAACTTTGTGGATTTATCCGTGTTACAATGTACACTATGTGATATACAACATGTGGTATTTATTGTGGCATATATTACATTCAAATGGCAATATGATCTCACTAGGCAATGGCACATATGTGTCCTGAGCAGGGGCTTTTTGTGTGAGAAAAATCACATTCTATTCTTCTGGTTTCATTATCGATATCCTTCGGTGTCTAAAGGAACCTCCAAATACTTTGTGAAAAATCAACCCTTCTGAGAATTAGCATGGAGAGCCAACATCTAAGTGGGTAAGGTACATGAAGCCAACATCACACTATGTGCATGAAGCTGGACGAGTCTTATAAGTGGGTACTGTAAATTGTTTAAAAGTTTGGTTTTTTTTCATTTTTTTTGGTTTTTTGTACGTGGATCTTCGACGTTGAAGGGCGCTGTTTGAAGATCTGCACCTGTTGCTCTCACTAGATAATAACAATAGTGGAGGACGAGGTGGACCTGGTGTCGTCCCCAGATTTTTTCACGTACTTCCGCGAGGCGCTCCGTTACTACTCCCTCCTTTTCGAGAGCCTGGAGGAGAGCTTTCCGCGCGCCAGCAACGATCGCCTGACGCTGGAACGTACGTGCGCCCGGAATATGGTCAATCTTCTGGCCTGCGACCCATCTGAAAACGAGCAACGGCAAGAGCCAGGATCACGGTGGGCCACTCGCTTCCAAACTGTGGGTTTACTGCGATCTCCATTCAGTGACGACGTCGTTGACGACGTCCGTGCCCTTCTCAAAAGGTACGAAACGTCGAACTCCCCATCACGCTAGCACTGAACGAGGTCTGAAAGTTACATCAAAATCTCAGGGGAAGTCTCTGAAGACTTAACAAGGTGAATCTCAATGTTGTTGAGTTCTTACAAAAGCAGGCCAAAATCTGAGAATAATTATCCAGATCATCCTGACCAGCTCGTCCACGGAGTGATCCTGATGTCATCAGGACCTGGACCTTGCAGCTGTTTGCCATTTGTACATCATTCCTGATCAACACACGCGCAGGCATAATCAGGACAATTGAGGGATCAGAACAAACTCAGCTACTAGTCTCAAGAGTCCTGAAGAAAACCACCACCTGTATATATTATGTACATAAGTTTGAAATGAAATTTAAAACTAGATTGAAACTTTGATCAATTTTAGATCTGATCGGTTTATATCAGTGTGTCACATGCAGCAGCAAGCAAGCAAATTTAGGTTAAGTCGAATTACTCTCCGTTTAAAACTGATCCGGGCAGTGCATGAATTGTTGCAGGTACAAGGAGGGGTGGGGACTAGCAAGTAACGAAAGCGGACTATTTCTAACGTGGAAGAGCCAGGTAGCCATTTTTGCTTCATCATGGAAGCCAAATTTGGAAGCAAGCCACAATCCCACCAGATCATGAAGGGTAGCACCAGATTTAAATTAGCTAACACACATGAGTTTAGTATAACAGCTTGGAACACGATTCACCTTCTGGTCTTGAACCACAGTAAATGCAGATGATCAGTATACATAGTTGTGATCCAGTGACCAGCTGCTTGCAAGCCGGATATAATAGATTTGGCCACTTGAGGTGCACATGAATACATACAACTGATCAGATCAGCTTAACATTCTCTGGATCAGTATGATGCAGCAGCCAGCTGATCGTATTCAACCACAGCCTACACAGTTCTTCATGACTTCGATAGATGAGTCTGTACAGGGCTGTCTTTCCATTGGGGAGCTGCACCTTCAACTTTGGAAGTTTGACTGAACCCACATTGCAAGACTCGCAAGCTGCACCTCTGAGTCGCACTTTCAGCATGGGCACTTTATGCCAATGGAAAGGAACGCAATCTGCATCCCAGCTAGCTGCACCCTCAGCATGGGATGGTCATGCTAATGGAGCATTTGACTTCAGATGTTCCAGATTTGAAGCCTTACAACAGGTTTCCAGCAGGTAGCCAAAACATGAAAGGATTCCTAAATCTTTCTATTTTCGTATATGGTCTATAGTCAAATTTGGCTAAATCTTCTTATGGATGATCACCAATTGGCTACCTAACAAAATTGGAAAAAAAAAGAACCCTGATCAGCATCATGATCAGCTAGCTCATCATTTCTTGGTAATTTCAAACTCATTAGTTTTTTTATGTCCTCCAGATGGCAATACTACACACCCAGTTTGATAATTAACCAGACACCTGAGACATTGCAGTAGTCATGAAGTAATGGAATAATCCAATATTGAATCTTCTAAAACATTTCAATACCAGAATCAGGCTCATATGAATTTCTTTTTTGAAGATCCAATACCAAGACCAAAAAATTTCAATACCAGTATCAGGCTCATTTGATTTTTTCTTAAATATCCAATACCAAGACCAAAAACATTTCAAAACCAGAATCAGGCTCATATGAGTTTTTTTTTAAAGATCCAATACAAGACCAGGCTCGTGTGAAATAAAATACCAGTATCAGGCTGGCATGATTTTATTTTATTTTTTAATCCAATACCAGTACCAGGCTTGTATGAACTTTTTAAAAAGATATCAACTAGTAAGTTCCAAAGTTGATACCCGCCCAACACTGTTCCAGACACGTAGCTGGTAATGTGAGTACTTAATATTTTCCTGCATTGTAGAAAGCAGAGCGACTTTATGAACACTATTAAAGACTTAGTTCAGTGCAGATTTTGGCTGTCGTTAGCAGCAAATTCAATCATTGCTTTGCACCTTGCAGGCTTCTTAAATATCTTCTGCAGCAGCAGCAGCACTACTGAGGCAACAGCTGCTGCAGTACGGATTGACCTAATTTGTGGAATTCATCATGAGAAGCAGCAGCAACTTACTAGCTGACTTACATTTTTTGGCTGGTTTTGAGTTCTGATTTTTTTGGGTTTTTGACTATGTCATGAATACCATTTTCTTCTAATCCTCATATTGACTGTACAAAATTACAAATCACATAGTAAGCAAACTATTCTCTGGGCCAATGTTTTGTTTTTTGTTTTAATTCCCCCATGGAGCCAGAGTGACGAGCACCCCTAAATAGATTTCAACTTAACTGGTGACTTAATGCCAGAGAACTTTTGAATGTGTAGCCAGCAGACATGAATGTAGTGACACCCTCCCCAGAAAAAAGTGTTTTCTATCACAATTTGGTGACTGTTTGAAAAGGAATTTGTGATAAAATATTCCCTTTTCATAAAACCATGTCACATTTTGACGTTTTTTGCTAAAAAAAACTTAATAAGACTGCTCTGGACCTTGCAAAATTATTCATTTGGAAGTTCCTCAACTTGGAAGTGTTGAGTTGTATATATATATACATAAGTTCAGATCAGCTCTTTGTGGAAGCCTTCTTTATTGCTTGATTAACAGTGGCTATATATAATGACTCCTCTAAGATTCTACTGATAAGTAGCATGCTCTATAGCTTGGGTTATAAATGGAGGGTAACGTCCCAGTGTCCAAGGGGTATTCCCAAATAAGGGGCTTATGACAAGCTGGTAGCCAAGTCTTCCTTAAGTTCTCAAAAATTCATCCTTAAGTTTTGAAAGATCTTGTACTTTTATTTTCATTCAAATGTTGTGTTTTTCTTGAGTTAAAATATGATTTCGTCAAACTTCTTTGTATTTTGTTTTACAAACTATTGGTCATATTTTGACTTTATTTTCTTTATTTTGTGAGTTTTTTTTTGGGTGGTACTGGAATTTAGTAATAAGACTTTTTATTTTAATAAATTGAGATGTTGTGGAGTAGCTGCAATTTAGCCTTATTTTCATCATTAAATAATGCATCAAACCTTTAAACCAAAAACAATTGAAATTTAGAGTCTCTAGGTGTCAAAACTGATGATTTTTCAGAGAAAAGATGACAAATTGCAATAGCGGTAGCTCCATAAGGAACTTCCTATGACATTGGTTTTCTCTTTTCCTTTTGAAGAGCAAACAAATATTGCCCCATTGCAAAAGAAGCAACTATGACAATATGTATTTCACTTTGTGACTAAAGTTCAAAATGTACTTTATCTATTCCACAATCCTTCACATGTCATTTTGGATTTGGTAGCAATAATGTTTAATGAAGCGAAGGGGTTGTTATGATCACTACCTTAAGTCAAGGATAACTTAGAGTTATTGAGTAACAGTCTCTTTCCCTTAGGCTATTGTGATCATAGCAACCCAATAGAACATCATTGACATAAAGCCTTGTTCCTTGTTGCATGGATGCACTTTCCATTGGAAAGCTGCATCCACACTGAAAATGTGTACAATAGTACAAGGGCAACCTTAGCATAAGTTTGACAATTTTTATAAAAATTCCATTTGGAAAACTAAAATCTTCCTGAATGTTCAAAAAGATTTTTCATTTTCTTTCATAAAAATATTTTTTTGAAATTTAATTCTTAAAATAATAGAAGTTGTGTTGAAGCCACCAAGGCACAACAATAGTTAATGACTGTTAAGAATTGTGGGAACACACTGCTATAAAAAAAACAAACAAAAAAAATTGTAAGACCACACCAAGCACTCCCTCTGTTGTCCAGCTGCTCTCATTCATCCCACAGACAGGAAGACATTAGTTGACACATCAATACCCTTGGCAGGCCTTTTTTTCTGTTTCCATATTCCTGCCTTTTCCCTGCTTCCATATCCAACATGATGTCTAGTAAGCTTGAATCCTCCTAGAGTACTACTATAGTCTATATAACAAATTTTCCAGACATAATGCCAGACTCAGTGCCAGCTATTGTCTTCTTCTTAGCAAATATGTGCAGAGCTTTCCATTTCTCCAAACAAGAATGGCATTGTACAGAATTGAACTATATTTGATCCTGAGTGCATAACAGGGATGAACTATGAAGCCTGAAAGCCACTTACTAACTTTTTCTGGCTAAATTGTGCAGGTAGGATTAAAAATTAATTTACCTGTCTGCCCAGAGCTTCACTATTAGGAATGAAAGAAGACTGACCTTCCACACAAGGATGCCTCAGCTCCAAAGATATTGAGCATGCATGTCAACAGTCTTCATCCATGAGTTGCATACGGTCTGTACATTAGGCCCCTCATACACACTCACTACAGCCTGGGAAGGGGGCTGCCCAAACTGGCCTGCATCAGGCTTATATACAGCTCCATGAAGTTCAGTACCATCACTTGCAGTGATTTTCACAACCTCACTAGTTGGAACCTCCCGGTGCGGGGAGTGGGGCCTGGTTGTTCATATATTGAGACCAGAATGCTCCCATCTTCTGGTGAACATAGGAGTACTCTTGGTGGAGAGATTAATGAGTCATGAATGTCAACAAATCTTTGTATATTATGGTCTAGAACTACATTGTGGCATCCTTCTGTTAGATGCTTAGGCTTCAGTGGTGACCAATCAAATTCCACAAACAGGTTGGTACTATAGAGATGTGTCTCAAGAGGACTGTCATATGTTGCTGTGAAATAGAGGATACCTGTAGTTTCATTTGACCCAGCTACTTGCTCCACAATCCAGCTACCTTGAGTGATAGCCCCAAGTTGAGCCCCTCAACTATCCCCCTCGAGATGGCGGTACCCAGTTTGTTCACTTGCCCAAATGAACCCACCCTGTAGTCGACCCTGCCCCTTGCTCCATCTCTTCCTAGTTCACCACACCAACAAAATGCCAAGAAGACTCAGAATAGACAAACACAAGTTGGTTAGAGGGTTATTTTACAGGAGGCTGGCAATGTTATAAGACGTCAAAATGTCAAAGCACACTCCTTGAATGGGAGAAAACTAGGACACCGTAGACCCCATGAAGAGGAGAGTTGGGAGGGGATGACAACAACACAGTGGAAGAGGAGCAAGCTGCCTTGAATCTAAATTGCTCACAGATAGATCTCAAACACTCAAATGTGGAAATTTGAGACCAAGAGAATGCTGAACCCTAATTTTCTTCTTCAAGAGTTTGCCACCAGGCCACCTACAATCTGTTAATGAGTTCAACCACTTCTTTGCTAGTTCAAACTATGGGCTTTGTTCTTAATTTGAGATTCAGAATGTGCTGCAGCTATGATGACAAATTCTGAATTGTGTTTTAGCAACTGTTACTAAGTTGAAAGAATGTTGACATACACTTCAAAGGTCTCAGAAATTGCATTGGTAGGTACCTGTGCAATGTATTCAGCAAGTTCATGTGTCTGCAGACAGAAATCGTACCCTAAGACAGTCAGCAAAAATGAGAGATAAACTTATGTGAACATCATGAGATATTGAGGACTTGGAGGACAGAGCAGTGTTTGCCAGTTACTCACCCCACTGCCACTGATAATACCTGAGACCACCATATGACAACAAGAGAGGCAAAGAACTGTCAACCTCCAACACAACCTGCAGAAGAAGGAGACCAAAAGAAAGATCCCTTGCTCACCACATGACTGCATTATATCTTCACCCTGTCAGCTACTGCCATATTTCCAGAAGTGATGACTTCACATGGTTTTCTTTCTTCTTCGACAAATTTATGTTCCACTAGATTGCCCAGGGGTGGTGTTGATGATAGGTCAATGACACAGATCCCCATGCTCCATGAACTGACTAGTCCAATTGTAATGTGCAATCACCTATCTACCAGGGGATTCAACAAACAAAAACTTGCAGAGACAGGCCACAACCCTAACTCAGCTAATGCCTTAAAAATGGGCTGGTGGAATGCAGCACCTGACCTTGCCAGTTTCTTGTGTAGCAAAGGTGATTTGCTTCGGCTCACCAAAGGGTGAGCTTGATGAGCTTGCTACTCTGAGCCGCAGCTCTGACCCATCTTGAACATATATATGTTTCCAACATCAACTTCTACTGTCAGCTCCAAGTTTAGTTCATACTCTTCAGAATAGTCTACCATAAATATCACAGACGATTGATGCAGATGCAGATCTGAAACAAAGGACTTTGTCATTTGAGAGTTTTGCAGCCATTTCGCAAAAAGATTGCAAAAGACTTTGCCAGACTCAGGCAAGAGAGATAAAGGTCTTCAAAATAGGCGGAAGGGCGAAATTACCCCGCCGGGTCAGAGGAACCATCAAGCGTGTACCAAGAGCTCCCTTGACCCACTCGTAGTTCGTCACACGAAAACCCCTCTCCTGCAATCTCTCTCTCCCCGCAGTTTCTGAGCAGTGGAAATGTTCCCTTCATCGACACCACCACCGCCAGGAGGATTGACGAGCAAGTGGCGTTGACAAGTGACAGGATCAAACGCAAATACCTTCCTGTTTAGCGTGTTGTCAGGACTGTACGAGTAGGAGACAAGTTTGTGGTCCGGACTAAAGGCAACTGGTGCAGGAGCAACATAGCCTGGTAGAGGGTACTGCACTATATCTTCAACTGGGAAATCTGTAGCGGATTCATCTGACTATTGGTGGAGGGCATGTTGGTAGAGCCAGAAGAAGAGACGAAGAAGAAGCAACAGCCGGATCAAAGCTTCCTCGCTTCGCTTTTTTGCTATTTACACCACCTCCTCCTCCTGCTGCCGCCTTCTAGATATACTACCATTTGGAATGGTAAATTTTGATGGGCAAGTGTTGAAATCAATTAATTTTAGGCTATGCCACCATTTCCGTACTTAAATAAAGTTTTAAAAGTTGTACACATGGGGTTCTCAAATATTTGAACTCTAGTTTTTTATATGTGTCTCTTGTCTATTACTTTTTTCCTCATTATAATTGCTCCAGAAGATATCTTGAGATTACCATTCAAGAGTAGAGCTATAATCTTAAATTTAAATTGAGTTTTGTCTTCATTGTTTTTCAATCATCAAGATTCCTTTCTCCTATTATGAAATGTAAGCCATAGTTCACATTAAGCAACATGGACCAATTTTCATTTTTTTCATTCTTCCAATTTGAAACTTTTAGAATATTTATCAATATGGATTACAAATTTTCATACACTTTCAATACAATTATGAAATTTCTCTGAATTCTCACCATTTGATTTTTTAATTAGTTTCCACCAAGTCTAACAAGAAAGGAGGGTACAAGCACTAACATCTCAGGCTGGTTTTACCCTTATGAATAATGCCTCCTCTTTTTGAAGAGGCACCTTACCTCTACAAGGGGCCCCTTACAACTACTACCTCTTATTCCCTTCTGACCTTTGCGCATGGAGGCTCATGATAACAATTGCATGGTGGTCTCATCGTAACAACTGCCTTCTGCTAAGTTACTATAGTCGATAGGTAAGGCCCCCAGGTGGGGACATTCCTCAAATGCTGGGCTGAGCTCAGATGCCACACCGTACTAAGGCCCCTTGTTTTGGGATTACCCCAACTTCCTACTTTCCATTTTCATTCTTTAGAGAATTGCAAAAACAGAACCACCCTTCCCAAAAAGTTGCATCTAGAATATTTGATGGCAACCATTAACAGGGAGAGGCATAATTTAGAAAGCCTTTAAAAGTTTACATTTTCTTGATGTTTTGAGAGACCTGAAGAGGCACAGTGACAGACTACTTAAGTCTTTAGGCTGGGGGCATTCCAAAAATATGGGACCTACCTGAAGTTCCAAGTTCCAACCTTCCAAAACACAAACTAACTTTTCAGACCAAAAAATAACAAGTTGTGAATTTGCAAAATGTTCCACTAAATGATGTGAACCTGTAAAACTTCATTTTTGCATGAACCACAAAGGAATCTAAGAAGTTGTGAACATCAACTTTTTTCTCCAAAACAAGTCCAGTGTGACTCATATACAAAGGATTTTTGTGAAAAAAATGCACCAAAGTCCTCAGATTTTTGAGGAATTACTTTTCTAAAATCACTATATTTAAACCACAGGTTCCAACAGGGCGCCAAGTATAGGAGAATTCTTCAATTTTCTACCTTCCTCTCTGACCTGTAGCTAAATCTGGCTAATTCTTCCTGTGGACCATGGCGACTGTTGCTAAATCAAAAAATTGAAATGAAAACCCTGGTTGTAAATTTCCAAAATGTTTCAATAAACAATTAGAACCAGCAAAACAGTTTATTAGTGAAAGCACCAATTGGGACAGCCAGGAACTGGAAGTACAAAACGAGAGGATATAAGTCCCCGTTGAATTGCTCAAAGCCAGGTCTGGAACACTAGGGACTGATAATGTAGACCAGAGTGAATTAACAGCCACCAATGCATCAGTTGGCCGTTCTGTCCACTGGATGGGTTGCGTTTTTTCATTCGGTGTCGGATGGGGCTCATCACAGTCGATTTCTTTTTGCTGCTGACCACTGTACTTTTTTTTTTTTTTTTTTTTGTTCTTGGCCGTTTTTCCTGGACCTGACCTCACACATAGCTACCCTCATAAGTATTGCACCAACCTACTGACACAGCTACCCTAATAACTAGTTATCCTAGTGACCTAGCTATTGTACTAACCACCTGCCCTACTAACCTAGCTACTCTATTAATTACATACCCTACTAACTTAACCATTAGGTTTAGGGTTAAGACACAAACTAATAAATAAGTTTTTCACAAATGTATAGTAATTATCTAAAGTAGGCTAAATTTGGGGGGAAAATTTTAGGGTTTACACATATGTGAAGTAATACAATTGCATTTTATATCTTTTTCAAGAAGAGTGGAAAAATTAGGTTGGAAAGATCACACAAAGATAAAAGACATATCTTCTCTTTTGGTTTTATATGAAATTTATTTGATTATTTTTAAATATTAACATATTTTCTTTCAGTTAAGAAATATTTATAGTTTAAAACCTTTGAATTTTGGTTTTTAATTTTTTTCTTATGTTCTTTCAAATTTTTTTATTTTGCATTATATGATTTATATAGCTTATATAATTTTTTAGGTTTAGGGCATATATCACTAAGACTTTTTTTTGTTAGGGTTTGGTAAAAGTAAGTACAAGTGCAAATATTGAAATTATGCCCCAAAATTCTAGTTGGTAAAGGTAAGTATAAGTTTGGGTATTTCAAGTTGAAATGAAAAAACAAACTTAAATGTAATACCCACGTTTAAAAAAAACCCATCTAAATGGTTTGGATACCCTTAAGTGAAGACCTAGCCTAAACACAATATGCATATGCAAAGTCACTTTAAAATAACCCAACCCTAAATGCAATACCTGCACTTTGGGTCACTCCGAAAGGACGCATGTAAGGTTTAAGCTTTCTTTATATGAAGATCTTACCCTAAATGCAATACCTCCATTTAGGGTCACTCCGAAAGTACACATGTGGGGTTTAAGGTTCTTTATATGAAGATCCCACCCCAAATGCAATACCTGCATTTGGGGTAACTCCAAATAACTACCTTGCTCACTTTCCTACCCTCATAAATATTGCACCAACCTTGGTACCTTATTTATTATCCCCTACTGACATAGCTACCCTAATAACTAGTTATCCTACTGACCTAGCTATTGTACTAACCACCTACCCTACTAACCTAGCTACTCTATTAATTACATACCCTACTAACTTAACCATTAGGTTTAGGGTTGAGACACATAAATTAATTAATAAGTTTTTCACAAATGTATAGTAATTAATCTAAAGTAGGCTAAATTTGGGGGGAAAATTTTAAGGTTTACACATATGTGAAAT
>Ga0209611_10009282_pt1 | contig 14947 bp, 6 predicted proteins | sample S1TSphgellanicum_3_FD_187693 | JGI IMG/M metagenome (GOLD analysis project Ga0209611, IMG submission 187693) | Host-associated microbial communities from peat moss isolated from Minnesota, USA - S1T2_Fc - Sphagnum magellanicum MG (SPAdes) (version 2) | ecosystem: Host-associated > Plants > Peat... | reverse complement strand
AAAGCATGCACTGACAATACTCATAGCAAGTTTGCTCCAGACAGTAAAAATTGGAGCCTCAATTGCTTTGCTATAGTCCACAATTCACCATGGTTTTGTGGCATTGGCAATGAGGCAACACCCAAATCTCATCTTCTTCATCCAACAGTTCTGGCAGTAAGCCGTAAACTTGACACTATGATCAGAAGCAAATACAACAACATGCAGTATTCCCCAGTCCCAATAAAGTTGCTTAATGGGTGAAGAAGAAACATTACTCAAGAAGCTACAACAGGATCTTGTAGTCCAGTATTGAGAAACTTCTATTGAGATCATGGGCCTCTTTCCTTCCATGTTATAGTACACCAGAACTCATCTCAATCGGATCTCCACACCCTACTCCTTTTGCACATGAACATTCAACTATAAACACCCCACAAATGAAGATCAAGATGTTGGGAAGGTCTTAAACCTGGAACCACATTCCAATTATAATGGTAAAAGCTCATGACTTTGGTAGATAACTACACCAAAGAGAAATAAAAATATCATATTCCAATTTTGCACATCAAGTGTAGATTGAATTACAAACCTACACTCTATAAGCAAAATTGAAGCATAACATTTTGAGCTTTTGTATTGCCCTCTTTGGATTTATTGAGCTTGCTTTTGTGCTGACGGAATAAACTCTGATGGGCTTGAGATAATTGTACAAGTAAGTGAGCACACGGGGTTCACTTGCAATTTTATATAAAATGATGTCAGCTCAAAGTAATGTAGTTGTCTAATATTATTATGGATGTAAATGTTATAGACATTTGGAAAATCAAATAGGCCTGCCAAAACTCTTGAAAATGCTTATAAAATAAACAAGGCAATTCAAAATATAGTTCTAGATGTTTATTTATTCATAAGTAAATCTGCGTTCTTATTAATTTCCAGAAAATACCATATTTATAAATTAAAAAGAGTATATATTTACATTCATCTCATTTATAATTAGGTAGCAAAAAATGAAAGGAGTCCCCAAAAAATAGAAAGAAAATGGCTCCCCCCTTCCACCTCCTTGGTGCTCTTCCCAATTAACTAGTCAACTTTTGTGGGCCATAATTGAAATATGTCATCACCTCTTCACACTTCTTGCATGGATATACAAATTGGTACATTTGGATGAAGCACAAATTTGATGCCTGGGTTGCCTACTTGCAAAGATGGGCGCTTTGTAATGAGTCTACTTTCATCATTAACTTGGAAGTCTCAAAAGTACTTGTCAACAACCAAATTATGTTTGAGCAAAGTTTCTAGAAGAAATCACATCGCCTACTTAACCTCATTCAGAAACGATGATTGATAATGATCAATTCTACTAGGAAGCAATGACTTTCGACTTAATAGAAGGTTAGTAATAATTAAGGTTAACAGTTAATGTCTTGTAAAGTAGTAGTTATAGATGTCATACATTTGTAGATAACAATTTTGGTGCATCATCGTTTTTAAAGCAATGTTGAAAAAGTTTTCAATTATCTTCAATTTGTATATATATGGGACCTTTGCCGTGAAAAGAATGTTCTCATTTCAAACATTGTTTCAATATACTTTGAATTTACACGATATTAGAACACTAGTGAGAAGATTGAAATTTGTAGTGTGTTTATTTTCTTAAGTGAGATCAACTATTGCAACAGAAAGTGGTGTTTGTTGAATAGTGTCTATTAGCAATCATGAGTTAGGAACAAGGTACCGATTCAATTTTTTTTGACACCACTAGCAAGTTGGAGGGAACATTGAACTATGAACTATGAAGGTAAAATTCAAAACTATCTTTAAGGAAGACTTGTGGGGACTTGTCTTCCCACAAGGATTGACCAAGATGCAAAAGTAGTGGTGGTCAATATGGGAGATGCTAGAGGTGTAGTTTGAGATGCATCCAACTCTAATTCAGTGTCTAGTTGTTTGGCATACATTCATGTAGTTAAACTAATAGGTGGAAAGATGGAGCCAAGATCTACTAAAAGCCTATTTGTGGGATATCATAACATGTCCAAGGCATACCTTATATATAACCCTCATACATGCCAAATTGTGATTTCTAAAGATGTAGTGTTTAATGAGGAAGTCATGCAAGCAATGGCCTCGAAGGAAAAGAAATTACTAGGACTAGAGTTGGTAGCAACAATGCCCATTGTTTTGGAGGATGCAAATGACAAATCTTTAGTCAATGAGAAGTCTAACTCCTTTTAACATTGACTCCTTTTTCATCAACATGGATTTAAGAGAAGTCACGCAAACCACAATCTTTACTATAACATTTTTACATAAGGGTATTGCATAATCTTGATTTTTGTATGTTGATGGTGTGCTTTTGATAGGAGATGATGACCATAAATTACTCATGGTAGAAGAAGAACTAGAAAAGCATTACGAGATGTCATGACTTGGGCTAACAAAACTCTACATAGGAGTAGAGTCTTTATATTTCATTGAAGGCATAATGTTGTTTCAATGTAAATATGCTAGATTGTTTTAGATAAATATCAAATGGCATATTGTCATCTAGTCAACACACCAATGGAGGAAGGGGTTCATCTCTATACTAATATGGATTCAAACTCAACTAATGTGGTAAAATACTAAAATATAATTTGTAATCTTATCTATTACACCATTACTCAACCAAACTTGTCATGTTTTGTGAACTACTTAAGCATATTTGTATCCACACCATAAAAGCACATATGGTAGCCTCACGGTGAGTACTAAAATATGTTCAAGGTATGAAAAAATTTGGCATCTTATTTCCTTGAAATGGATTAAAAGATATGGTGTTATGTGCAAATGCATATTGGGCCAAAGACCTAAATAAGTTCAAGTTCACTACTAGGTTGCTTTTCAAATTCAACTACTTTCCAATTTTGTGGAGTAGTCAACTTTAATCAACTATGATGTTGTCAAACAATTGAGGTGAAATATAATGCATTCACAAAAGCAACCAAATAGATTACATGGGTAAGAAATTTACTAGCTAAACTTGGTGTTCATGATAGTAAACCTATTCTTTACTTTGTGACAACCAAAGCACTTTAAAACTTGTTTTAAATCTTATATTGCATGCTAGAACTAAGCATATTGAATGACATCATTTTATTCATGAAGAAATGGAGTTTGGAAAGTTAGCGTAGAATATGTGCCTATTAACGAGCAAAAAGTTGTTATGTAAAATTAGATATGCCTTATTGAGGAATAATATAGGATCAAATGCATGAAAGTACTCAGTTCAATAAATTTAAATAAAATAGTAGTCCTATCAATTAATGTATATATATATAAAAACTTATTGATCATTTAAAAACCTACTAATCTATTTATTTATTTATTAATTGTTACAATATGATAAATTTCATAATTAGTTTATATATATTCTTGAGTTATGATATTTAATTGAGGATTGATTTTTTGTACATATAGTGAAGTTTGTTATGAAGGATAGAATAAAACTTAAGAAGTCAAGTGTGAGGGAGGGTGTTGAATGAATTTTCTAAAAGTAATCACACCACATGCTTAACCTCATTTGGAAATGGTGATTGATAATGATCAATCCTATTAAAAGCAGTGATTTTTGGCTTAATAGAAGGTTAGTACTAATTAATGTTAACAACTTGGTTTGCTATAAAGTAGAAGTTATACTTGCCATATAGTTGTTGATAACAATTTCAGTGCCTCATTATTTTGAAGCAACGTTGAAAAAATCTTCAACTATCTTCAATTTGTATATATATGGGACCTTTGCCATGAGTAAAATATTCTCACTTCAAACATTGTTTCAAAATACTTTGGTTTTAAAAATTAACACCATGTTGTCATTTGTTTCATGTAAACAATCTACTCATAGAAACCTTCTTGATGAAATATGCAATGTTTGCCAATATGTTGTGCATAAAACTTGTGGAGTCCTTCCCACAACAATAGTATTTTGGGAACAATGTGTCAATTTAGGTCAATATTAGTACAAAACATGGGATATGATGCCTAGCAAATGGGTTGCCTAGATGAGCTTTGAGATTCATTGAACTATGTTATTGTGGAGTTTGAAAAATTGGAATGATGTGAAGTTTGCTAGCCGAGCATGATGGATCATCTATTCACCTTAATGGATATTGTGTCTTCTTTTGTTTTTGAAGGTAAGCATTTCAAACTATCTATTAAACAACATGGTTCCATAGTTATGCGACTTTAAACTCATAACTAGACAATTGGTTTCTTACCTAAACTTTGAAATTTGTTACTACTAACACATAATACATTTTATTTTGCCAAGTTTCTAAGTAAGGCAACAAATGGCTCCTCCTAGAACAACTTTGCATTTTATGGCAAGTTCAAACAAAATCATGAAAGATGATGGCGCCTTGTAACATAGTTCTAAATAATTTCAATGCAAAATGATTATAAAAAAAAAAACAACAACCAAAGAGTACGTCTAGTTTAATCCAAAATTGTAATTATTATTTGTAAAACTAATAAGTTGATTAAATCAAATGAGTTTTCAAATCATGTGTGAGCTAGTTAGGCTAACACACCAAAGGCCATATGCATTCAAAAGTTATTTGCCTTAAGGCTAAAAATAATATTCACATGGGTGAACATCTTAAATGATAATATCACAAGGATCATAGAACACATTTTTGCAAGGAATAAAATACCTACCTTCTAGGAAGAGGTTCCCATTAAGACAAGCTGTCATTAATGTTTAAAAGAATTGTTTGAATTTAACCACTTGGCACATTGTCTTATGAACTTCCACACCCTAATTTCCAAACCTTTCTCATGACCATTTTCAACCTTATACTTTATTCATGTCAAATAATTTATTAAACCATGTTTACATATGATAATAAAATGTTTAAAAATATATAAACATGACACAACCTTTTCAAATTAACAAAACTAAGATATTTTTGTTATCAAACACAAATTTCATTTTATTGGAGATGCTAACGATACTATAATATAATTAACATCATTATTTGTGTAAGCCATGGATGAACGAACTATATTTCTTCAATAGACAATGACTAATTTTCTCCTATCCAAACTTTTTTTAAAACCTCAATGGTACTTTTGTTCAAGAGCATAAACCCATCCCCTTCACAAGTTAGGCCTTTCCTTACAAAGTTCTACCTTTCTCAATTCATGATCCTACATACAATCATACAAAGGATAGTTTACTTTCAATTTTAAAAGAGGTCCGTACAACTTTCCCACTAAAAGGTAACATTCAAATTTAAAAGACATTGTATCTTTTCAATGTCTTTGATGGAATGGAGGTATTAGCTAGTAGCAACTTTGACCACCTTCTTCAATAGCAATGAGACTACCTTTCTTTTCCATGAACATGTATATAAATTTTACATTTGTCATAATATTGCATCTTGGGACATCTCAAATGCATGTGGACATTTTGCAAGGTAGGGTGAATGCAAGCTAAAGAGGTTCAAAAAGCGATAATTGAATACATCATTCAAAGCCCATTTTATTAATTAAAAAAATTGAGCTTTCAAAAGATTTAATATTTAAATAACAACAATCCATTTATTCCACACTTTTTTCTTTTTCTTTTGTGTTTATGTTCAAGTACATTTAATTTTTTATGCATCTATGCACAAACCCAACATAAAATTTATATTTAAAAATATTATATGGACCCATGTTTTTAACATTAACCTAAAAAATCTATTCATAATAATCAACATTTGACATGGTGCAAATTTTTAAAATTTTTTACTATATTGATATATTGTTTAACTAAAGTAAAGTCCTTAACAATCCTAATATCAATCATTTGATCATTTTGAAATCCATATATGAATATTGCTTTCAAGTGTGAAAGTTCATGATTTTAACTTTTAAAGTCCATAAATTTTACAATTTGTGAAAAACACACCCACATCATATACATACTCAAATTAATAATTTTAAAAAAAAATTATTGAATTTTTTATATGCAAAATATTAATTAACCATTGCATTTAGAGTCACAACACATAAATTGACATTGTAAGATCAAAAGTGACCCACCTTAACATGCATTGACTTGACATTAACAAGGTCCATCTCTATTTTTGTTTTCATAATATATTCGTAGTCTAACAATTAACATTTTTTTTTACTTTGGAGGTTGATTTTTATTTGTTACGACAAGGTGATTGTGGGTTTTTTTACTTTGGAGGTTGATTTTTATTTGTTACGACAAGGTGATTGTGGGAAAAATGGATTTGCACTAGACAATGTGATGATATACTATGTTTGAAAGGAAATATAATGAAACTAATTTTGGATTTTTCAATAATAACCATAATTTATAAGAAAGTTGACAAAAGTAGTTATTGTATAATGTGCATTGATAGTTTACTAAATGAATGCAATGAAGAAAAATGCCAATTTAGTATTATTATCCAACTAAGTTTACCATGCCAAAACAAAAGGGACCTTCAATTAGTTTGCCAACCATGAGTGACCAAGTGACTCTTGTTTCATGAAGCAACTCATCAAGCTATCCCTTGATTTCAAAGATGGACACTCTTTTAAAAAGCCACAATAGGGGCAATATGTTCAACCCTCACCCTTCTTCACCCAACCTCCCCAAGAATTTGACCAAAAGTACTCACATACATTGTTAGTTGGATGACTACATATATCATTGACTTGGTGAGTTGGTGACCCCTTTACTAGAATTACCTTAGCATATAACATGTGGGCATGGCCTATTAGTGAATTGAACTCACAACCAATTATAAAACAACCAATGTTCACTTGATGCTTTGGAATGACACCTATTCTACCATGTAGGTAGGGTTGTATAGGTGTTGTGCACCTTATGTGTTTGTTGAAAATGGTCCTTGATCCATGGCCTTCCAAAATAGCAATGTTGTTGTGAAGGACTTGTGAAGCCCACCTCTAGAAAGTGGGCAATCCATAGAATGTAAGAAAGAAAAGGTTCTTTGCAAATTACCCTAATCTCAAAACTTTTCTTTGGGGTTCTACACATTCCTATGTAAAAGCCTCGTATTGCTACAAGCTACTTATTGTTTCAACTTTCAACCCCTTTTGTTTTCATGAATTTGTCTCCTTAGTTTTGTCCCTTCATAGTCCTTTTCAAATAGTTTAAAGTTGTTTTTTTTTTCCCTAGCGTGTAACTTCATGAAATAAAGTTGCGTTGGCTTTGTTTTTTTTTTTCAATAGAAAAGAATTTGTATGTCTTGCAAATGATCTCAAATGTCATCAAGAAGAAGCTTGTTCACAAAAGCCATTACAAGCTCACCACTATTCTAAAGTTGATTTGTTCCAATTTGCTTTGTATTGATAATTCTTTTTGTGGCACTAACACAATTTTGGCTGATATGATTGATTGGAGATGTGGCCATGAAACTTCTAATGTGAAGAAGAGGATATTTCTCAAGGGACTTTGTGAAATTTGTTGGGGGTGCCTCATAAGTCCAACTTTTCTTTTGGTGCAATGAGCCAATTTGATTGGCCCATGGCAAAAAAAGAGTTGAAACTATGGAGCTTCCCCAAAATAGAAGATTATATGGAAAGATGGAGAGCTTCTCCCTTTGGCTCAGCTATATAGGCGAGAAGGGGAGGACTTTAGGCAAAACATATGGGATTAAAGTGAGGTGCTATTGAGAGAACCCTTGGGGAACACATTGGGAACTTAGGGAAGATATTGGGAACCCATTGGGAAAATTCTCAGAAATCCTCAACATGTGGAAAATTCCCACATTTTATGAGGAAAATGGACAACAATGAGAATATTTTCCCAAAGAAATCACCAGGCTCATACTCACAAAAGATATAGGCATGAATATCAAGACACTAACTAAGCACAAGGGAATGCCTTTCACTTCACAAACATGCTTTTGGGGGTAAGTTAGAATATTCGGGTTTAAATTGTATGTTCAGTGTAACTAGTGTAGCCTATGCTGTTAGCCCAAGTGTGAACTGGTTACCCAATTATTTATTTTTTTCAAAAATATTTGTTTGGTAATTTTAATTGAATTTTCAATGACAAAAATACTCGATTTCAATTTCTCTTGCATGTTAGGTCTAAAAAACTTCCAAATCACCCTCATTAAATCTTATTCGTGGAGATCTTTCCAAGAATGCCAACAGTGCACCCAACTTTTTTTATAATTTTGGTAAGCAAAGGAGTGATTGTGAAAAGTTGGGTTATATTGCGATCAACACCCTAATATGATTTATTTTATTTTTTTAACAATACAAATATTTAAATATTTATATTAGACAATTTCTTTTTTCAATGTGTCAACATAGCATAGTTAGTAAAAGAGGCTCTAGAGGTCTTCCTATCTCGATTGGTGTCCTTCCAAAAATTTTCACCCATCTCTTTGCATGGCTTGCTTCATACTATTGGTGATAGGTTTAAGTCTTAGGTTTAGTGTTTTCTCCTCTTAAGGAGGCTCCCCATTGTGAGTTCTACACTTTGAAGTGTGATGATCTTTGGTTTAGTGAAGTCCTGTCTTTTTTTTTTTTCCTTCTCTTATTCCCTTGTGGGGGGTGTTTTTCCTTTATTTATTTATTTATTTATTTTTATGACTTTAGTGATTGATTGAGAGTGGCAAAAATATGGTTGAAAGTTGATTAAAGTCAGAAGAATGATTTCTGCAAAAGCATTTGTAAAAAAGGAATTGGTTGGTCAACAATTTTTTTGGAAATTTGGTATTAAAATTAACTAAAAATTAATTAATTAATTTTTAAAATTATTAAATACATAAATAAATAAAATATAAATAAATATAAATAAATAAATAAATAAATAAATAAAACTCTGCTCCTTTCAGCTTCTCCTCCCAGGGCTTTTTCGTTTTTTTTCCTCTCAATTTTGTGATGTAGCCAAACTGGCCATCATCCACAGGAGGAATTAGCCAAATTTGGCTACAGGCAAGAGAGGAAAGTGAAAATTTTGTAAAGAATCCTGCTATATTTTGGCTACCTGCTGGAACCTATTATCTATATAATATGATGAATTTTATTTTTAAAAAAGTTTTCCTATATAATTCTGGCGACTTTGGGCCCAAAAGGATTTGTATGAGTCACATTGGATTGTTTTTTGGTGGAGAAGTGGCGAAAGTTCGCCCCCGATAAAATTGCTAGAGGACAGCCTCCTCCTCCTCCTCCTCCTCCTCCTGATGTTTCCTTCCATCACAAAAAGGGCAAAAATAAATAAATCAATTTATTAAAAAAAAAAACAGAAACAAAAGAGACAGCTTATTTAGATAATGATTAAATACAGCAGCCCGGGACTCAGGATTTTTGGCATAAATGTCAGAAATGAAATTGAAACTGAGCCAAAAAAAAAAGAAAAAAAAAAGAGAAATTTCATTTCTGTTCAAACAATATCCAGTTCGCCATAAAAATTGTCGTAAATTTCTGGCCGCTTATCTTGATCGATATCTATCTTTGCTGGATTATGTCTCCCTCGCTCGCTCGCTTGCTCGCTCGCTGTTTTGTTGCCGCGATTTGCTCCTTCGCTGTTGCCAACGAGCGACGAGTCGGTCTTCTTCTCCTCTCTCTCCGCTGCTTTCCCCCATCGTAATTTTCTCTCTACTCCAGTTCCCAGGTTTTTTTTAGTTCCTTTTTTTTTTTGGGTGCTCCTGTCTCAGATTTCATGGAGGTTTTGTAATTGTAGGATCTGTTGGTGTTTGATTTTTGGGGTCCAGTTTTGGTGGAAGATTCATGGTGTGGTGAAGAGTTTTTCTGTCTTTTTTTCTTCTTCTTCCTCTTTTTTCGGGGGTTGTGTCCTGAGTTGTTGTCCTTGTTAAGGAGGAATTTTGTTGGAATGTGGTGGTGCGAATTGCGACTAGGAGGAGGAGGAGGAGGAGCGTGGTGGTGAGATTCTTCTTCTGTTTAGGCGCCCCCCAAAAAAATGCTGGTGGAGAAGGTGACGACGAGATTGGCGAGTGGTCGAAACCTCATCGCTAGTGGATTGCGCAGATTCGGATGCACTTCCAATGGGAACGGTGACCGTGAATCCAGGCGCGCGCGGTTTTACGTAGGCAAAGCAGAGACGGAGGGACATTCCAACAGCAGACTTCACGGCGTTCACGTTTTCCAGTGCACTGTAAGTGTGAAGAAGGAGAGACGACGCTTTTGTTCTTTCGCTTTTTCGAAATGCTGTGAGGTTTTCTCTAGCAAACATGGAGTTTTTTTTTTTGGGATGATTTCGAAACAGAACCAATTGGCCATGTCGCTTTTGTTCATACCCATTCTGAATTCACTTCTTTGCTTCCATTTGGTGTTCTTTCTTCACTGCCTCCTGCAGTTTGCTGTTATGTTCTCATACTGTTTGACCAGAAACCTCTCAAGGTCCCATCTCCATCTTGTTTCTCTCCCTTCTTTTTTTTCCTCTTTTCTTGTCGGGGTTTTTCATTTACTTTTTCTTTTGCTTTGGGTATTCCTCTTTCTTCCATCTTTCTTCCATGTATGTTCTGTTGAGCTAGCCAGCGTTATGGCTGCGATTTTTCCTGTTACTGCAAGTCTTGTGACAGGAACTCAGGATGTTTTTTTATTAGTGTTTGACATTGACCTGCACCTACTGCTGGGAGCTGATGAAGGCAGTGGGAATGTTATACTACACAATATTGGTGTTGTAGGCATCTGAGCATGTGTATGACTTTTGCTGTTGTTGTTCAAACTCCTCCTTAGTTTTTGGGTTCATCATCTCTGTTCAATTTAGGGTTGGGCTTCCTCTCTTTCATGCTTACTGATATCTTGCTGTAATGTTATCAGATCTACAAATCTCTTTTAGCCTTTTAGTGGGTCATCCATCTCTTATTTCTATACAGGTTGACCTAATTCACAAGGTTGGACAAGGTCTCAGTACTTGTGAACATGTATTTTAAATCAAGAGACACCTGCAGAAACTGTCAACCAAAATGTGCAGGTTCTGAATGCATGCACAATGCTTGATGCAGGATCAGCTTGGCATTGTTGCCAGTATATCAAGGTGTATTGCATCTCGTGGAGCAAATATACTCAATGTTGATCTGTACATTGATTTTGATGGGGGAAAGCCTGTATTTTATTCACGAAGGTATGGCTCACTTAGCCACACAGCCTAAATGTTCTTCTTTTATCAGTAAAGGTTCCCTGTGTGTATTTAAGCTATATTGTGCTCCTTTAAGGAAATACCATGTGTCTTCAGCTTATATCTTGCTCTTTCTTGAGCTTCCAGCTTCCTGCTAACCAACATTCGAATGGACTCAACATTTCTTGCACTGTGATTTCTTCTGAAGTGGGCTTACACCAGTTGCCAGTGAGTTTGCATTTGATCCTGTGCAGTGGCCCCGGGCTGTCATGGATGATGACTTTTCTCAGCTTTCCAGATTGTTCAATGCAGACAAGTCGATTGTAAAAATCCCAAGCAAGGATCCTGACTTAAAGATGGCTGTGCTTGCATCCTGGCAGGTAAGTAGTAGAGAGCAGAAGCAAGTGAAGACAGAAGAGCCTTTTGCATGGATGAATGCCACAGTTGTGTCTCTGGTCTAGGACATTGAGACATGTGATTTGTATCTGCAGGATCATTGTTTGGTTGATCTTTTGTATCGCTGGCAAGAAGGCGAGCTTCCTGTTGATATAGGATGTGTCATTAGGTATAATCCTTGCTCTGATTGCTCTCCATAGCTTCTCTCCCTTTCTCTCTCTTGCTTTCATTCTTGTTGAGAAACCATCCAGAGTCAAGGAGCAGACCATCTGCAGCAATATGGTTTGCAAGTTGACATTTGGTGGCATAGTAAGTGCCAACTCCAGCCTTGGCACAATTTGGTCTTATTCTGACTCACAATGAGTTTGGTGGCAAATAACTACAGCAACCATGATCGCGGGCCAAATACTCATGTTGTTCGCTTCTTGGAGAGGCATGGTATTCCTTACCATTATTTGCCTACGAGCAAGGGCAATAAGCGTGAACCTGAGATACTCAATCTTGTCTCAGGGACTGACTTCCTGGTGTTAGCCCGCTACATGCAGGTAATAGCTGTGAACAGAGTATAAGTCTTAAGGATATTAAGAAGATCTGCATCTTCGTGTATAGGTATAGGGTGAGCTGTCTGAGTTTTCTGTCTGAACTTGTTGCCATCACATGCATCTGAATTCTTCTGGGATCAGCTCCCAGCTGGATTTGGTTCTTCTACTATGCCAGGCCCCACCATCCCTTGTTCAGCTGTGCTCAAATTTGGAAGGTCTAGGTTGCCAAAAATCTGTTTGATTTTTAAGTGCATGCAGAGCTGTCTCACCTGAAAGAATCTTTTGCAGACACCCAGGGCAGCATTGATGTGAATTTGCTTTTCAGTTGTGCAGTGCAGTCAGTCAATCATTCACAAGTTTCTGATGCAGGTGTTATCACCAGAGTTCCTTAGACATTATAAGAAGGACATCATCAACATCCATCATGGTCTCTTGCCTTCATTCAAGGGAGCAAATCCATATAGACAGGTTCAACCGAGAACCACTAACTTCACAAGATTTACAGCAAAATCAATGCAATACAGTGTGATATTGCCCAATTACAGCACAGCATCGCTTTGAAACCATGTCTATAATATCTTTCATTGCATTTCTCTCATTCCAAATATGGAGGGCTGATTGATGTGAGATTTGATTTATGGTTATGTTGGATTGTTTTAGGCATATGAAGCTGGGGTAAAACTCATAGGTGCTACCAGCCATTTTGTCACTGAAGAACTTGACGATGGTCCAATCATTGAGCAAATGGTAGGTAAATTATCCTGTTGCAGCACCATCCTGTTGGGAGTCATAACAGCTAGTCACTGCATGCTGAAGGTGTTTTGAGTGACACTCATAAGGTTATGACCACACTCATTCTTGTCATGCTGGTTTTGGTTTTGCTGGAACTGATACAATGGTTGCTTTTGAAATGATATTGTGGAGTTTTCTCTGCGATCTCATCAAAATTACAGCAGCATTATGCTGAACTATCACAGGGTACTTCACCTTGCTTAAATCCATCAAGTGTCAGCATGAACATAACTGAAGCTAAGGCCTGCAAACATCATGACTGACTCTTCCAGTTGCTTCTGGAAAATGTGGCAAAAACTCAGTACACTGATTTTTGCATAATTTGCATGAACTTTGAGCTGATTATTGCATATACATATCTACAACTACTGTCAGGAGCTGATGAAGTCAGTGGGGAGTGATGGCAGCTAATTACTGCTATTCATGATGAAAGTGATGGCCTGATGCTTTGTGATTTACACACACAAGGTTATGACTGCACTTGTTCTCATTTTTGTTTTGGGCACAATAGTTCCATTCAAAGCATTATTGTGGAATTTTCTCTGCGATCTCATAGAATGGACCTAAGAATGGGTGCACTGCAAGCAGAATGCTGTGTGCTGACTTTTCAATTATGGAACCTCTTGCTGAATGTGGAGGTTGTAAGTACTGTAGTCACCTAGGGTACTCTTTTTCCAATATGATATAGGGCTTCCCTCTGGATTAGGTGTTACTTCCACTCCATGCAGTGGCTACTTTGTCTTTGAACTGAAAGTAAAAATAATCCTGTGTGTGGTTTCTTAATGTGGTGTTTAGGTGGACCGGATTTCTCATAGGGACAGTCTTCATTCTTTTGCAACACGTTCAGAGAATCTTGAAAAGCAGTGCCTAGCCAAGGCCATAAAGTACTACTGTGAGCTGCGCATCCTACGCTACAGCAACAACAAAACTATTGTATTTTCATAGTCTCCTCCATTAATTTTCATATTTTCACATGTGAAAATTGGCAGGCATGACATTTGTAGATGGACAATTCATCAAACATACAGTATGTCACATCAGGATTTCAGGTTCATAAGTTACATGAACCAACAAAGGCTGTTCAACTATCTTGAATTTCCTGAGAGTCCTTGACTTTAATTTCAAGCACTTCACCCATTCTCTAGGATTCAGTGAACTAAACAAAACTGGTCACTTGCTGTCTTACACAGATTAGCCAGATTTTCCAACTGGCTATTTATTTGCTAGTGTGTTGTGAGGAGTGAAACAGTTTTAGTTGATAAGGAGGAGGAAACTCTCTTTTCCTTGTGTATATGAAGGCAGCAGGACTGTGCTCCTGAAGATTGATATGTGGTTAAAGTGTATTTCCTGTTAGAATTTAGGATAGAATTCTAACATTCTGAACAAGTGGTTGAGCTTGACAAAGGTCATTGTTTCTTACATTTGGTAGTTTCTGGATTGTGGTATTGATGGAGATGATCGAGCTTGTATGTTTCATTCTTTTAAGTGTCTGATTCCAACAAACACCTATAAGTGGGAAAGGTGTTGTAGGAAAGTTTATGCGTATTGTGGTATTCTACAATCATTTTTGCCTTTCATGACACTCTATAATGAGTTTCTTGTTGAGGGAGCCCCCTCCGCAGGAAAACCCAAATGTGACCACGAATTGCCAAATGTGGGGTAAGGATACCTAACACCAGCTAGGAACCATGTGAACAATGTGCACTGTCAATTTTCCAACGTCTATATTAAGTTGAATCAATCATAATCTTGTCCATTGGAACCCTAGAATGATAGAGAGAAGAGGCAACAGGAAGATGAAGAATCTCACTCTTTCTTCTCTTTTTATATCTCCAACTCCTCCCCCCCCCCATTGACACAGAAATTGCTGAATTTGTGAGCTCTCAGATGTGTCACAGGAGCACTTCCTTGTCAAGTGTGGTGTCAGGAGAGGTGGCAAAGGATTCAGCTCAACTCTTTGGTTGGTTTACTTAAAACATTTTCAAACCTCAACTCTTTTGATTCTTTTGAACATTTTGCCCAAAACCTAAAAGCTTTGATTCTTTTAGACATTTCCCCAAACCTCAAAGCTTTGATTCTTTTGAACATTCTCCTAAACCTCTTGATGCTACTTTCTCTGCACAGGGGGGGGGGGGGG
>Ga0209611_10009281_pt1 | contig 14948 bp, 7 predicted proteins | sample S1TSphgellanicum_3_FD_187693 | JGI IMG/M metagenome (GOLD analysis project Ga0209611, IMG submission 187693) | Host-associated microbial communities from peat moss isolated from Minnesota, USA - S1T2_Fc - Sphagnum magellanicum MG (SPAdes) (version 2) | ecosystem: Host-associated > Plants > Peat... | reverse complement strand
TTGAAAATTCTTGTTTTTCTCCCTATTGATATGGCATTTTTTCTCCAATTTTAATATGTTGTCCAATGTTCATAATTTCCATAGAGTTTACTTTTTGAAGGCTAATCCCATCCTTTGGAGTGAGAAGGTTTTCTTGAAGGTGCTGGATATGATTTTTTAAAGTATCTTAGTTGTTAAAAATTTCAAATTTATCCTCTTGAAAGTTACAAAAATTTGTAGAGATTGTTGGTGTTCTAATTTTCACAATTATTATATACATGGATAAATAATAACTTTTGTGGTCATTTATAACTAGTGTTATTTTTCTATAACTTTTAGCTAGATTATTTGTCTATTATTGCAAAATTTAAAAGCCTTATGTATTGACATTTCTTCTCCACCAAAATATGTAAATGATTTTGTCACTTGATGTGGATTCCAATATTCCAAATTTTGCAAATTTCAAGTCTTCACTTATGTCCCTAAAGGTAAATTTTCATTTCCATTAAGGTTGAAAATGATGGTGCACTATAGGCTTGTATTTATAAAACTTATCAATTGTCATGTGTTTAATGCTTCTAAAATTTGCATACAATGAATAGTGGATATCCAAACTTATCAACAATGTAATATTTCTTGGTCTTTAATGTTCTTTAATAAGAATATTTCTTTTCATACCATTTATTCCATCTATGTGGACCACCATTAGATGTTCATTTATTGTTTGATTAGGTTTTTGTAACAAAACATATTTCCACCAAGATGTAAAGCTAATGTGCAAGAACCCAACAACATGGACTATGTGGAATTTTTTAGGTGATATCGAAGGTGATGTGTGTGTGACACATTGGTTCAATTTTCTTCAAGTTATGAGTGTTTGAAAACAAGCCACCATTATTCAATGACCATTATTTGTCTTCAATCAACGGGGGGTATGACCAAGCTTGGGTGGGCATGCCAAATTTTATTTAGTTTTGGTCCTTGGTCAATTATTTCACATAATCCAATTCTTGTTGTGGTGATTACTTGTATGTTTTCAGTATATGGATTTCATGAAGATGGTTTGAAGGTGTAGTTATTGTTGTTCCTTTGCATGGTTCCTTCTTCATTGTTGTTTAAATACCCAACTTCCAAGGTGATTCATTACTAATACAAAAATTCAAAACATGGAATTTGGGGAAATGCACACAAAGAAAATTGTTGAGTTTACAAGCAATGAAAAAGGCTGCCCATGTCCCTTGTTTTCTTTTGTCCAATTTTCCCCCCAAAAAAATGGTTACAAAGTTTATTTGTGCATAATGGATACCTTGTGAATTTTTTTATATAATTGCTTTTAAAAAAAAATTGTGTTATTTTTTCTCAAGTTTGTAATAGAAAAAACCTTGAGCCTTGTAAATGAATTATCATTTAATAAGCATTGGAAATGGTGTAGGTTTAAACTTTGAACCCATTTTTGTCTTGGATTTTGCATAGTTGCATTAATTGTTTTAGGTTTTTTGATTGGTTGTTTTTTTCAAAATTGGTTTGCAATATACTAATCTTTAAGCCTTGGGAAGGAAGAAACACCATCATCCCATAAATATTGGATAATTGGAAATGATGTGTGTGGTGATTGTATTCCTTTGCATTTTCTTGTGATAAAGGACATTTGAAGCTTAGAATTTGTATTTATCCAATGTTGAAAATTTGATTGTTTTGAGGAACATGAAGATTAACATGCGGATTTTTGTTGCTTCAATATTCAAATTGGACATTTGAGTATATGGTATGGCTAGCTTGGTATTTTTGCTACAAGATTTGAAGAAAAATTGTTTTGGAGTATGGAGGCTTCTTAATGAAAGGTTTTTTGAAAATATGTAAATCTTTTTAGTTGGAAGGTGGTGTGAGAATGATTACTTGTACTAATGAAAGTTATTGTTGGTTTGTTATTTTTGTGCATGCATGAAATTTTTACAATAGAGGGTTTTCCAAATTGACAAAATATGAACCTAAGTTTCTTTTAATTTTTATGTTAAATGTTAGAATTAAAATGTGGTGGCATGGTGTCCCATGTGTCATATTTGGAATCAAATGTTGCACCTACATTTTATATAATTTAGTTTGTTGTCACAAATTTTTTTGAGGAATAAAAATATGTGTTTTTTTTTGTTACTACAATTATCAAATTACAAAAAGATCAAGCTAGTGACACCTAACCCATGTTGGATGAAAGCTTCCCAAAAGCAATTAACTCAAGTGTAATATTGAAAGCAAATAACTCACATGCAATATTCAAGCTTTGTGGTGAAAGCTTGTGCAAACCCATTTCAAATAGATTTTCAGGTTTTTTTTTGGGTTACAAACCATTTTAAGATTTTTTTATGAAGCATATTTTACTAATTAATTGAAAGTACTATTCATTTTTGTGACTAAAAATGATTTAATATTATGATGATGACATGGCATGTCATTTGGCAACAAGGTGTTGTGACTATAATCAACATCATGATTCACAAATAAAACAAACAAGTCTAGTAATAAAACATAATACATATAACTATTATATGAATGTTGCAACTCTAGATTTTTAATTATCAAAAATAAACTAACAAATGACATCACAAAAAAAATTACAAAACCCAAAAATGTGATGTTTTGTTTAATAGAATTAAAACAAGTGGCAACATAAACTAGTCCCCATTACACAATTAATAGTGGATGTTTGCATCTCCAAATGGAAACTATCAAATAGAAATTTGATACATGGGTGCAATAAAACATAATAATACAATTATTAAATGAATGTTGCAACTATAGGTCCCTAGTTATCAAGTAATGAACTAACACATGGCATCATAAGAAAAGTTACAAAACTCAAAGATGCATTATAATAATCATGACAAGTGATAACAATTAGTCCCCATTATGCGGTTACTAGTGAATGTTGGGATCTCGAAGTGAAGAAATATCAAATATAATTTTGGTGCATGGATGCAACATTATAACACTATACAAATGACAATTTGATGAATGTTGTAATCATAAATCATCAATTATTTAATGGTAAACTCATATCACAAATGGAATCATAACCTAGGTAGCCCATTGGTAGACCTTTAAGCAGGTCCGTACATAACATAAGTAGCCTAGTCAACCCCTAGGTAGGCCCCTTTAACTAAACCCCTATGTAGCCTAAATAACCCTTAGGTAAGTGTTTAGATAACATGGGTAACTTAGGGGTAGGTTGAGTAAGTCACTTAAGTAAGTCAAATTTTTTATTTATTAAAATGTGGTTACATTTCATTTTATGTTACATAAAAAAAAGTTGGTATGACGGTAAGGACTATGCCTCTCAATGTGAAGGTGAGAGGTTCAAATATGTACTCTTGCATTTTATTTACTTTTATCTAGGCTAAGTAGTTTATGTGGTTAATCTTGATTAAAATGTGTAAGTTATGCCATTTAGGCTCCTACCTAGCCCATGTTTTTAGCCTAGGTGACCTAAGCTAGGTAGGAGGTTAGTTGGCTTAACTAGCCTAGGTTTTCACATGTAATCATATATGCCATGTTTTGGCATAGTAAATTTGCCCAAACATTTACATATTTATCAACCCCTAAATCCAATAAAAAGTTCACTAGTGAATTTTACACCGAATTCACTATTGGTCATGTGTGACTAATAGTTGAACATGTGAGAACAATTTTTGACACATGTTACGTTTACATGACAACATATTTTATAACACCCAATCAAACAAATGATTAAATTGACATGGCATCCACATCACTTTACATGTCACACCATGAAAATTTATGACTTGGAATTTCAATATTATAACAAAAAAAAGAAAAGGCTCATTGGTAATACAAATGGTCTTTGTAATTAAATGTCATACCATTGTCCTTTGCAATTAGGTGAGTGAAATGACATGGGTTTAACAATTCATAAATCATTAGTCATATATCATGTCCTTTGCAATCAAAACCCACTTTAGATGGGTTCTAAGGTCCAAATTCTTGTGAACCAATTTAGATTCATTTGAAGCAAATTGAATCCTTGAATTAGACTTTGCGTTGGACCTTAGCTTGCATCTTGGTTCTTCAAGTCATGAGTTTTTTGTTTTTTAGTTTTTTTATATTGGTTCAAACCAATTGATTTTTCCTCCAAAATGGCACCATGTAAATTTAAGTTTGATTTATCACTTTTTGGTCTTGGATCCTCATCTTAAAGGTCATGGGTTTAATTTATGGTTCTCATCCAATAAGATTGTTCTATTTCATTGGACCTTGGATCTTGAACCCTCATCTAAAATGACCTTAATACTTAATTGCAAATGAAAGTCACAAAACCCAAAATATGTTGTAGTGTAACCAATCCACATGTATGCATCTAGTACCTACCAAGTGAATTACCTACTTAACTACATAACAACCACTTATATTACCTACCTACTTACTTCAATATATTGCACTTTAGGAAGAGGATTAAGGTCACTAGTATTGAGAGCTAGTTTCTAGCACATTTGTGTGGCCAGGTAGGGGTCCCACACCAAGCACCAAGCTATTTTACTATTAAAAGAAGTTGATTTGTTTAACATTCTATTTGTTACATTCATAGCTTCCAAACCACAGCACCTTAATGCTGTTGAACAGCTCTTGATGAGTAAGGGTGCAGCAAGGTGTCAAAGGTATTGAATATTGAACAATTTTGTCATTGAAAATTCAATATGATTTGAACTAAAAGAATCGTAGGGATACACACTCTTTGAAAGCTTTCAATGAGTAAGATGGAGGCGGTTTCAAAACGTTTAGACCAAGATGTAAGATGTTGAAATTTGAGTACTTCTTGTCGTTGAAATTCAATTAAAAAATTTAAGTTTTGAATTGATAATGGAAATTGAATTCCAGGCTTAGGCTAAAGAAGGGTACCATTTTCCCTTTTCAAAATTCATTTAATATTTTACAATATGTGCTCAACAGCACAAGCTGCATATTAACATATAAAATCACTTTCTTTTTCACAAAAGATTGCAGAGAACAAGAGATTTTTAAAAACAGCATAATAGGTCCCATAAAGCATGGTCTGATTTCAGTCCCAGTTCCAGTTCCAGCAAGACTGTGGAGCTCAGTATTCAGTTCTAGTTCCAGCAAGATTGTGGACCTTGGTTCTGGTCACCCCGAGAACCATGCTCTAGTCTCAATTCTGGTTCCAGCAGGATTCTGAACCTTGGGTGCAGTTACCCAGAAGCCCGATAGAAAACCAGCCAGCAGAATTCTGGACCTGAGATCCAGCTACATCAAGTCCAGCTACCCAGAAACCAGAATCTTGCATCTGGGTCCAGTTACCACCAGAAACCCGGCAGGGAACCAGCCAGCAAGATTTGGGACCTTGGGTGCTCCACTTACTCAGAAATGGGACTGCGAACAGGCCAGCAGGATTGCAATCCTTGGGTCTGGTTACCCAGAAACTGCACAAGACACAACACAGTACTTGAACTGCCTGCTGTCAGTGCACTTACTAGATCAGCACCCAACACTATTGGAACTAACAAAGCTACACACAAGAAAACATGTACACAAATCAACATGCAAGGATTTTGGACCTTGGGTCCAGCCGCTCAGAAACTGTAGTAAGTGAACTGGCCAACACTGGTAGAAACATTACACCATTTCTCACACCACTCTCTTTATCAACACTCAAGGATGCAAGATCACAAATATCACACCATTTATCACTCCGTTCATTTCCTCTATTGTTCTCATCACACCATTGAACTATGAGATTGCCCAAAAAAAATTTCCAAGATACATGGAAGGACAGTTCTGAAGAAAGGGGCAAACACCCAACTGCTGTAAGAGAGTTTTATACAGGTAAAGAGTTTTCTGAGTGGTGTCCAACAAATGAATTCAAAATGTACAATGGGAGAAAAGTGATAACAGTTCCTTTTGGTATGTGATCAATAGGTCAAACAAAATGTGCTTGATCTACTATTAGTTCTAATCTATGCACAGAGTAGTAGTGACTGACTCTCTTCTAATCTTTCCTTTACAACCCCAAAAAATTATGCATGCTGTTTTCAGGCCAACAAAGCATACAATCATTTAGTGTTGTTATCTTGGCTGCTGCATGTCCAAAGAACTGGACACCCAAACATCAGTATCCTTTTTGCTTATCTATGAATTACCCTAAGATGCTGAATTTTGTTTCTCCTTCTCTTCATCATTGATTCCTCTTTTCATGTGTATTCCATTCCTAATGCGAATGAAATAAGGTACTGGAGCTTATATGTTGTTCTTGCCTGTTGTTTGAATCCTGAAAGCTGGTGACTGAAGCTCTGTTTCTGACACATCCTGTTGTAGAATCTGGTTTGTTCTAATGGTCATGACATGTAGACTTGGACACTAGCATTCTTGAGAGAGCGGCAAAGAGGGCATGCGTCAAGGCGTGCTTCACACTCCTTGCACAAGCACAGGTGCCGACAAGGTAACAAGAGAATTGAAACATCATTGCAACGGCACACCCTGCATGTACGTTGCTCACGAAGTTCTCGATTTTCTTTGAATGTACGTGCATGTGCATCATCATCTCCATGATGAGAGGAGGCTGCATCATCGGCCTCACTATCACCACAGCCCTCTTTACTCTGCTCCAGGCTTAATGCAACTGCTTGCTGTGCCTGTTGAAGATTTGACTTTAAAGCTGTCATCATGGCCTCATTCGCCCTGGCCTTAGTCTGCCAGTTATGCACCTTTATGCTCAGCTGTTTCACATGCTCTGCAAGTTCTAGGTTTTGTCGCTTCATGTTCTCCATTTCCAAGTCCTTGTCTCGAAAATGTCGTGATATGCCTTCCTCAATTGCAGCCAGCAGTGCTCTTGAATGCCGCTGCCTCTTCTCTTCCAGAAGTTGGCAAACTTGCTCCCCCTGGAATATGTGTGTTCAAGAATCATCAGCATCCAAGAACCATGTTTCCCAAAAAAACACTCAAACACCTCTTTCAACATCCAGGTGGGGGGATGGACATCAAGCTCTCTCAACCAACTGAATTCAAAAAAAATGGTAGGTAAAAAAAAGCAAGCACTACCTGGGCTTTGAAAAGCAGTTCGATCTCTTCACTCTCCTGCTGAATTTGTGTGCTCAGATCTTCACTGACAATAGACAAAAGGGGTGAAGAAATATTTCCTCTTCCGCTTGTAGAAGCTGATGAAGTTGAGTTCAGTTGGTCATCCTCAAATGTGAGGTGTAACCCTGTTGAGACTCCTCCTGTTGATGGAGGAGGTATCACCATAGGACCTCCTGTCACATGGCTCTGGTAGTCTGCAACATTCAGCACTTGCTGATGTTGGTTCTGCTGCAACTGTGACTGGCTAGACTGGTTGAATAGCTGATGTTGTTGCTGTGGCTGCTGCTGTCTCTGATTGATCAGCACATCTCCTTCCCTAGCTCTTTTCCTTGAACCCAGTAGAGTACATGCAAGCTCATTGTCACGTTCATTGTTGTTGCAGTTGAAAAGAGTTGCATTCATTGCTGGCTGATGTACAAGACTGGGTCCTCCTACTACTGCACAAAAATCCCAACCAAAGGCTTGTGTTAACTTCCAAATTTACAACCCACAGACCAAAAGAAAGACAGACAGACAGACAGACAAACTGCTATGGACAAAGCCTGAAAAGGGTTGTGCACTGATCTCTTTGCCTTCAATCCCCCTTCTAAATTGAACTCCATGAGTGGTTTCCAACAGAAACCATGAAGCTTGTGCTTTCAGTCCCCAAGAGTTTCAAACTCAACAGACTTGAATCTGCATCCAACTCATGACGACCATGACCATGGACTGATCTTTTCCTGGAGCTAGAGGAAACATGAGAAAATGAGAAGAATTGTACAGGAAGCTGATGACCATGAACTGATCTTTTCCCCAGAGTTCTAGGAACCATGAGAAAACGAGAAGACTTCTACAAGAAGTTGATGACCATGGACTGATGTTTTCTGGAGCTATAGGAACCAGGAGAAAACGAGAAGAATTCTACAAGAAGCTCTGCAGAGAAGAAGTCACTTGCGCAGAAGTCTATGGTCATGGGTTGGATGCAGCCGCAACCCATTCAAGATGGCGGTAATTGTTGGGGGGATGAGGTGAGAGAGGGAGAAACAAGGGGCTCACGTTGATTGAATGTGCGCAAAGGATTGGATCCTCCAGCAGCTGCAGCAGGATTAGGGTATGGTTGATGAATCTGAAACTCATCAAGAGGAGAGGAGCTTTGGTTGTTGAAGTTCAAAGGCGACAAGAAACTCAGGTTGTCACCACCAAACACTGGCCTGGCCCTGCACTCAGGAAGAAGACCCAACATAAAACCCCATTACAAAACTTTCCATTCCCGCTCTCCCTCACCCAAACCCAAGAGCACTGGTCACAACTCTTCAGGGACCTCCAAAGAAAGCACAGGGTCTCTTGGAACACTGCAATTCTCAGCTGAATTTTCTCTGTCTCTCTCTCTCTCTCGGTTTTGCACTTGTAATCCACATTGTTCAATCAAATTGCCAATTCCGACCAGCCAAAAGAGGAAGCACATGGCTAAGAAGAAACCCAAACAGAGAGACGGAGAGGGCAACCTGTTGCGGTAACTCGGGAGGAGGGCATTGGAAGGATATTGGGCTTGTACTGCCATTGATACTGCTGCTGTTGCTGCTGTGCTCAGCCAGTCTAGCTGCAAGCGTGCAAGACTGTAGTAGAGCACCAAGAGCACCAGAAGCCGATAATATTCGCGGAACTGTAATCTTCCGAGACGAAAGCAAGGCAAGAAGATTGTTGGGAAATAGGCGGCCTTTTTCTCACAAGCCTTTCAAACTGGTACCACCATAAGCATTATCGTCCCACACGGAAAACACTCAAAGAAGAAGAAGAAGAAGAAGAATAAGAAGACACCCAATGGACAAACAAAGCAACCAGAGCAAACCCAAAAAAAAAATCACAAAAACAAGACCACCACCACCACCACCATTACCATCATCATCAGCACGAGCAGGCCAAGAAAAATCCAGAACAACAACGTCAACAACAAGAGCAAATTGGAGTAATAAGAGAGAATCAGTACAACAACAAGTGCTATTATCATCTCTCGACGATGAAGACGGCGGCTACAAAAACAAAACAACAAAACCATGGCAAGATGTGGATGGATGATCATCATGAATGAATGAATGATCATGGATGGATGGATGGATGGATGGATGAATATCATTCATTCCTGAATGATGTTTCCTTCTCTGGGCTCCTACATAATTCCTTTCTTTTTCCTTGTTAAGAGCAACCCCAAAACCAGGCCTCTTCCTACCTACCTACCTACCTACCTACCCTACCCTACCAGTGTGGGGGTGGGCAGGTATTTTGATCTTTTTTTCAAAATTGCCCACTGGTTCACCTGATTTTGACCTATACAAAGGATTTTTCATGGGAAAAAAAGAACCCTCCACCCAATTCACCAGATTTCCAAGGAAAAAAATAAAATCCAAATCTTGCGATTTGGATGATGATAAGTTACAGGAGGTACCTAGTCAAGAATATAAGAAGGATTTTGGTTTTGTTTCTACCTTCATATCTAGTGCCGCAACCAAATCATCTAGCTAAATCATCCTATTATGGATGGATGATGGTCACCACTTGAGCAGAGCTATATACATCACAAAATTGAATTAAAAATAAAAATTTAAAAATCCCTGCTTAAGAGGAGAAAATAATTAGTGAATTTATTATGTCTCCACTAAGTCCAGTCCTGTTCATTATAACTAATGAATTCATTCAAAATTTAGTGAAATCACTTGACATACAAAGATAATTTAATTTTTGTTGTTGCAGTGAATTCATTCTCATGAATAACTAGAGTGGATAATATTTGTCAAGGTGGTTAATAATATATCAACTTTCTTCGTCTTCTTCTTCTTCTTCTGCTTGTTTGCAAATATCCCAAAATTGCAGTTACTTTGCTTGTATGAATGAGCAGTCAGTATAATATAAGTAGTAAGCATGCATCCCCCCCCAGTGATCAGGAGAAGAAGAACAAGTAAGGACTTATTAGTGTGATCATAAGTTTTCAACCAAAAAAGCCTGTTGTTGTTGCTCTTGGGCTGCTGGATAGATATCCCCTTAGTGCTGCAGGAAGTTGGCCAGATATGGAGAGAGAAAGAGAGATGATCAGACAATAACTTAGATAGTACTACTTTGCCTGCCCTGCCTGCCTGCCTGCCTGCTTGCCTGCAATTCTGCAGCCTGCTTGCTTGCTTGCTACCTGCAACAACAGCTACTAGCTAGAAGGCACATATAGGAATATATAAAAACTTGCAGCACAAGGGGGCCAGAGTGAAGCACCCAGCACCCACCTGTGTGCACCATGAAGGATGGATGGCAAGTGGTTGGGAAACACAATTTTCTGTTGGGTTCCAGTTCCCTAGCTAAACCATGGAGGTTAGCTTAGTTGCTTCTTTTTTTCTCTAAGTTTACCTAACCTGGTAGTAGGTTGTTATTAGTAGGTAGATAGTAAAAGCAAGCCCTTGCCTATGTATGAACCAGTATTGGGCAGTTTTTTTCCCCTTTTTAAGGGAGTTGTTGCTCCTGGTTTTGTTGTGGGTTGGGTTTTGAGCTCAGTTTTTTCAATTTCAAAACCCTTTGATTTCAGTTCTAGCCAAAAAAAATTCAAATTCAAGAACCTAACATGCGTCATTGAAAAAAGCCAGTTCAATTCCATGTACCCACTACGCTGCACTCCCCAATTCTAGAAATTGTATAATTACAAAGTTTTACAACAAATTAAAACATGAATCTATATAGGTACCAAGTTCAATAACTAATTAAAAATTAATATTTAATAATAATAAGTTTCAGCCTACTTATCAACTTTTTTTCTAAAGAAAAGCAACTTTCTTACATTAAAATTTTTGACTCTATATATTCAAGAATGTTTTTTCACGAGTCCAATTTTGATTTCGTATCTAGCAAAAGACTAATTCCACACAGTTTGAATCTTGCATTGGTTTCAACAAAAAGAGTGTCAACTTGGGTTCAAGGCACAAGGCACTTGAACTTGAACCCCAGATTTTAACCTTACAAATCAGATACCCTCACAACATTGGCATAAACAACCAGCTCACTTAGTCGGCACCTATTTTCCTACCTATCTACCTATATGTATCTTAGTCTGTACTTTGTGCTCTGCGGTGTTGTGTGTTATAAGTTGAGCAGTAATATTAGGGTTTAGGGTGTGTTCAAATTGGTGTAATTGATGTCGGATCTCTTACACTTTTGCTTATTACACACATTCATTTTCTGCCCGACTTCACATGATCACTATGATGTTTTCACCAGCTGATCGGAAACCACCACCAGTAGTAGTAGTAGTAGTATGAGGAGGTAGTGCGGGTGCACTCCCCCCCCCCCCCCCCCCCCCCCGCAGCACACCTGCCCCTCTCTCAAAAACATATAGGTATATACCTATGTTTCTTCAGCCCATGTTGCTGATTGTCATAGCCAGAGAGCTCTGATCACTTGATTACATGACTTTCATAATGTGGGTGCAAGGTTGACATGATTAACTGATGGTTTACAGCAGCAGGCTCAGGTGATGGTGCGGCTGCAATCTGAAAGTAATAAGTTTCTTCAGAATTTCATAATCTGAAAGTAATAAGTTTCTTCAGAATTTCATATTTGTAAATGGTACCCAATATCCATCCATGATCATAACACTGGCTGACTACAACAGCAATGCTGCAGCAAGAAAGAAGGGAAACCAGCCAGCAAGCAAGCAAGTAGCAGAAGAAAACACTAACTTAACTTATCATCTCCAGTGATCAGCAACAAAATCGTTGTTTCGCAGCCGTCTAAACTGACAATGGTCATGTGTTTCAGTAACGGCCAGGGTCAGTGACAACAAGCACTACTGCCATTCTTGCAAAGCAGCTTTTAACAGACAAAGTAAAGAAAAAATAAATTATTTGGCTAATCAGTAACTGCAAAAAAAATGCAGAGTACATGAGTGTACTTGCACATGCTAACAACAACACTTTGAACACTTGGGGGTGGGCTGCCTTCTTCCTGCATCTTGTTCTTGTAAGGAAGACATTAAACTTGTAACCCAAATGTGTCTCTGTGTGTGTGTATCTTTTCTGAATTTATATTCTTGGGTCTGGCCCCCAGTCTTTCAGCAAATCATCTCCCATGTGTTTTGTTTATTATAGACAAGCAATCTTCCCAACAGATTTTGTAATCAACGAAAAAATTTGAAGTTGAAGGTGCCTGGCCTAGTGTTGAAGTTAGCTGCCATGATCATAAATTCGACGCACTTGGGGAAATTTTCCTGTAAATTAGCAGAGACTTTGAAGTGGGTTTTGCAAAAGCACAAATTTTACTTACAAGATAGAACCAGGTCAATACATGGGCATACCCATTTTCTTTTTCAAAATTCATTCAATATTACAATATGTGCTCAACATCACAAGCCACACTACTAATGTTTGATTTTGGAATCACAATTACTTATCTACATATTTTCAACAACGAAATCTTGTACATCATTATGGACTAGGTAACTGATGAGCGCATGGTTATCATGAATAGTTAGGGACCCATGAGCACCCAAGACTATTCACAGTAATCAAAGTGCTTGAGCCAGTTACCAAACACAACCATCCCTCCTAAGAATCTAGATGTCTTCTTGTCATCCATGCAGAGAACGGTTATGAAATCTTCATCCAATCGGCAAAGGCTTAGGGTTACAGAATCGTTGGGCCAATGAGAGCCCGGGGTGGTACCTTGTGCGAACTAGTAGGTTGCTAATCGGTTATAGGTTGTAACTTGCGATCTAACAGCCAATCAGAGTGTCAAAGATTCTCGCAAGGGATGGATTTGTACACTTAAATTTGACCTGCATGCCATTTCACATTTTGCACAATGTTGATGGTTTGGTTTTTTTGGTACTAGTAGCTGAACATTTATGCAAGGTTTAGGCACATCCCACCACCACCATCACCACTACTCTAAAGAGTACTTGCATTGCTCTCTCTCTCTCTCTATTGAATTTAGGTATTGATGGAGTGGCTGTAGCACGGTTGCTGAGGTCGGGGACTTGTGAATTTTGTGCTTTGAAGTTTTGCTTGCAGTACCTTGCTAGAAGATCCAGTTTGGAGCATCCACTGAAGGTGTAAGTATCTTGGCTCTTTGGGTGGATTTGGTTTAGTCCTTTGATTGTGTAGTAAATGAAAGAAAGCCACCATCTTCCTTCATTCCTTGCATCATCACAAGAAACCTGCCCTGCTATAGGGTAGAGTTGCCCATCACCGATCAATACCTTATCATTCAACACTTTTTTAGATCTTTCGTTATATGTGCTTCATTTTGATTGATTTAAAATGTTATGGGAGCACTAGCTCAAGCTCTAGAAATCCTCTTTGAAGTGCAAAGGAAAAGGAGTAATGAAAAAATAGCAAGAAGAAAAATATGCTTTTCAACTGACAAAACACGTTTTTTTTCTTTTTGCTTCTCTTTAGACCCCTCCTACTTTCAAATCTCTTTACTTTCTCATTTCTTGTTCAATTTAAACAATTTAAAGTGTTATAGGAGTGCCACGTTGAGTTCAACAAATCATCTTGGAACTCTAATAGCAACAGAGCAACATACAAGGAATTTTTTGGGTGTTTGGAAATCGACTTTGTCGCAATTGGTGGTCTGGTTTTTTGAGTTCTTGACCCCCTCTCTTTGGACCTCCGCGCATCATGAAAGTCCTTAAACATAACCATAAAAGCCTTACTTTAGACTATTCAAGTGATTTGCCTCATGATATGAACAATGTTATAGCACTCACCTACTTATACACATGTTGTTGTGATTTGGTTTTTCTGTACTACTTGGGTTGTTGGATAACATTAGTGGCTTATGCCAGCCATCATGAGAGCAATTCAACAACGCTAGAAGGCTTGCTGAAAATTTGAACATAAGTAATGTTACTCATGTCCGGTGAAGCAAGGGGAGGCAAGGCTGGGTGAGGTAGGTGAAGCAAGGCAAGGCAAGGCGACAAGGTTCTCACATGATAAATACTTTCAATGAGGAGTACATTAGTCTCTATTCCTTGTGATGAATCCAATCCTTGGGGGGAGGGTGAGGGTTCATTTCCATTTTTTTCAAATGGCTTGCAAAAAAAAAAAAGTGCAACAAATTCATTAGGAAATAAAATTTACAATTCACTAAAATAAAAATAGGGTGCTTAGAATTGATTATGAGAATATTATTTATTTATTTATATATAATATTTTTAAATACTTCATTATTTCATACTAAAAAAACACTCTTTTATCTCATGTTCCTTGTACCCCCTCTTACTCCCCATTCCAAGCTGGCCATAATAAAGAGACAAGGAAATGTGGCCACCATGAAAGCAAGGGGGGTGGATCTGTCCCTCCTCCCCTCACCTAATAAGAAGTCCTCTTCCTCTTCCTCTTCCTCCTCCCCTAACTCCTTTCCTAACACCTAGACCTAATGATGTACAAGACTTGCAGCAAGCATGCAATATAAATGAACCAAAGGATGGACAAACCATGTAAGGCCCACATTCCAAAACAAACAAACAGACAAACAAGGAATGAAAAGTGAGGAGGGGAGTACCATTCCCATGCCATATGGGCAGGGCAATGCATGAATCTCAGGAAGGAAGAAAGGAAGGAAGGAGCTCAATGGTAATTCCAGCTGCCAGGGATGGACTTGATCACTAATTGTTTTGTGTAGATGTTAATAAAAACAAAGTTTCAAAATTTTGTTCTTTTTAGATGTCATCATATGCTCCTAAATTCATGTAAAATGTGCAATTGAAAAAATGGGTGTTTGTAAATAAAAATGGAGGAGGACCAGTAAGGAAGAAGGAGCAGAAGTGAGCTTTCTTTTTTTGGGGTAGCTTGTTGGATTGCTCATTATTTCTTTGTTGTAGCAGGTGGGGTGATGGCATATACTTTCCCCTC
>Ga0209611_10009280_pt1 | contig 14957 bp, 8 predicted proteins | sample S1TSphgellanicum_3_FD_187693 | JGI IMG/M metagenome (GOLD analysis project Ga0209611, IMG submission 187693) | Host-associated microbial communities from peat moss isolated from Minnesota, USA - S1T2_Fc - Sphagnum magellanicum MG (SPAdes) (version 2) | ecosystem: Host-associated > Plants > Peat... | reverse complement strand
TAAACCAAGGCCATGCCATCACAGTTTCATCTCAATCCCTCACCTTCGTATGCACACAAGAACTAGTATTTCTCATAATTATCAGTTCAAAACAATCGTCAGTTGTCCTGATCAAGTTGTGAGTTCTGATCTGCTCTCTTCATTGCAGCGTCGGACAATTGAGATTGGGATATAACTGATTGTTGCTGGGGTGAAGTGGTGGCGATATTCTATCACGATGAAGATCGGCAGAGTGGCCGTGGCGTTGGCGGCGGCGCTGGTGGTGATGAGTGTGGGCATAATGCAGGTGGCGGAGGCGCAGGGGCCGAGCTGCCTGACGGTGGCGGGGGCTGGGGCGCCTTTCAGCGACGCGACGGCGGTGGTGCAACAACTGCAGGTGATGCCGGGCCAGTGCTGCAACAGCGGCGCGGCCTTCTGCACCGTGGTGCTCACTTCCGGGAACGCGGCGGCCAGCGTCTGCGGCAATAACGTCTGCCCGAACTGCGCCGACGTGGGGAACGACCTCGACCAGGTGCTGGCGCAGTGCAACGTGCTGAACGAGGTGCAGGGCGTCTACAGCCCCGACGGCACCTCCGACGAGCTCTTCTACCTCACCTCCGCCTCCCAAGATCCTTAGATCAAGCAGCGTCAATATCCGGTGCAGATGATGGCACTAATCGACGAGTAGGGATGTTAGTTATATGGGTCTCGTGTTGTATGAGATCCCAGCTGGTCGCCACTGCAGTTGACTTAGTACATTGAGGCTGGGGAGTATGAGCAATTGTCTGAAAATCCTCGACTTCGATACTAGATGTCGAGGCATTGATATCCTTATAATAGTTTAAGGAGTGTGCAAGTAGTCTGTTCGTGTATTGCAAGGGCAGAAATGGAACTGCGTTGTGGATGAAGTTTTGTCTGTGAATGAATTAGCTCGTGATGATGTGATCGATTTTGTGACAGGCTCCTACCAGTCGTAACACGCTGTGTTCCATGTTATAGATTTTATTGAAGAAGCACAATTCTTTGTTGGTCTTATGAATACAATCTTTTCTCTTCAGTGGTACATAGTTTTTGAAGAGTTGGAGACTGAACTAGGCTAAGCCTGTTTGTGTGAAAGTGAAGGAATTCGAAATAGGAGGGCTGTCTAATAAGTGTAAACTTTTTTGTAACTTTAGAAAGTTTTTGAGAACCGTCATAAGCTTTGGGGGACTTGGGAACACACTTACTGGTTTCAGGATTATGGACGGATATCTCTTCTAGGAGAGCATAAGGGGTCGTAGTTAGCATACACAATTCAGCAATACATTGGATTTTTGGGTGTCTAACTCACTAAGGCATCATCCACACGAGACCCTACTATGATGGGTGGAATGTCCATTGGCTTAATTTTAATGGGTGGCTTCAGGCCCCGAATTCAAATCTCAGTGGTTAAAACAAAATTCAAATGAGTTAATCAAGGGAAGGGAAAAGGACCATATTGGAGTAAGCTCGTAAAGAAGTCTAGAAGGCTTCCCGTGCATAAAATAATCACCAGGTTTTGATAGCAGATGCCTATCAGGTGCTTACATTAGTACCCTTTTGAAGTATGGGGCATCTTGCCCCAAAGTGAAAATGTGTGCATGTGAGTGAAAATAGGGTAATTGTTAGTAAAATCATTTTTTAATTAACAATAAATACTCCAGAGAATATTGATAATTTTTATTTATTTTTTGTTGTGTATCAAAATGGCAATGTACCAATGCATCATATCCTATCATGCATTATGTCATCATATATTATATTATTATGCATCATGTTATATCATCAACATAAATCTTATGGTACATATGTTCTGTGTAAAGAAAGGTAAAAATCTAATGTTTGTTTATTATACTATAATTGTTAATGTATAAAAAATATATCAATACATTAAAATTTGAAAATACATGGATAAGCTATTATCATATTTTCAAGTTATGGGTAAGGTAATAATTGTTGATTTAGTACCAAACCACCAATTTATTGTTGACACATGGTGTGAACAATACATGAATTTATGACTAATATTTCACATTTGACGAATAAATGACTACATATGAAAACTAGACATTTGGCATACATTTAGCACCATTGTTTTTATTATAATTAACTATAATTTACCATATGTTTTTGATACACTAAGGATTTATTGATACATGAAGCTTTTGTTGATACATGAAAAAATTTCAACCCATCTAAACATAGGAAGAATATAGGAAATTTTTCAAAACAAATGGACAAGAAGTGGTGATTTCCAAGTTTATAAATAAGGTAAAACAACTATCAATTTAGTTAAAAAACCATTAATCTACTATCAACATGTGATATGTGATGTGAACAATACATTGAATGTATCATTAACATATTTTCACATTTCAAAAATAAACCTTACATATGAAAATTTGACACCTAATATACATTTAACATCATTTTTTGATTATACTTAACTATTATTAACCATATGTCACTGATACACTAAAACTTTTTCAACCCATCTAAACAAAACAGAAAAGAATTTTTTTCAAAAGAAATGGACAAGAGGTTGCCACATTTCCAAGTTTGTAGGTAAGATAAAACATGTATTAATTTAGTAAAAAACCATTAATCTACTATCAACACGTGATGTGAGCAATGCATTGAATGTATCATAAACATAATTTCACATTTCAAAAATAAACCTTAAATATGAAAATTTGACACCTAGTATACATTTACCATCATTTTTTGATTATATCTAATTATTATTAACCATATGTCACTAATACATTAAAACATTATTGATACATGATGATGTGTTGATACATTAATGATCTTTTGATACGTTAAGGCTTTTTAAACCCCTCTAAACATAAAAGGAGCAATAATTTTTCAAAATAGATGGACAATTGGTTGTCACATTTCCAAGTTTAGATGTAAGGTAAAACAATTGTTAATTTAGTAAAAATGCATTAATCTACTATCAAGATGTGATGTGAGCAATACATTGAGTGTATTATTATGTAGAAATCACAAAAACAAAAATTTGTGTTACAAGATTTGTGCATTTTCATTCGATTTTGTTGGGTTGTGCATGTTGCCTATTAGCATGTTGATCAAATTTTCATACGTTTTTAGGGGGTTGGGGGATTACTAAAGTGTGTGCCATTTGGTTATGACCTAAGGGTAAACACATACTTTTAAGTTGACCTTTTGATAATCTATGTTTACCATTCAACGTGAAATTCTAAGTGAAAGGTTATATGGCCTCCCACATGTGCCATTATTGCTATAATGAGCTTAGGGGTTATGGTTGATGTGGTTAAGTTTTAGTCAAGGTTTACGTTATATTAGGAAGTGCAATTATGGATATGTTTAGAATTGATCACTAAGATGTGCCATTGCTTATCGTGAGATTGAAATTAGTAAACCACCTTGTTGTGTTCATAGTGTACCTTAGTTTTGTTGACCTTTTAAATGTTTTTGTAGGTGCAACATTCTTTAATTCATGTTATAAAGTTTATGTTTTAGGGGTTTGGTTAAACTGCAACATGTTCAACATCCCTATAAATTTTGTTTGAGCCATCATAGATGTAACATCCTTTTGTGGTTGGATTTTAAGGGTTGATATTTAAGGTATGGATTAAGGTTCATCACATAGGTGACACAAGATTCAAGGGACATGGACATTTGTATTAGTGGTTTCACAAGGGGGTGATAACACAATAAAGTTTATAATTAAAACTACTTATTAATTGATGCGCTCCCAAGCTCCTTAATGGATTCAAATGTGTTGCAACCCTACTTTGAGAGAGTGTGAGGATGAAACTCACATTCTCGAAATGAGGACTTGGGAGTCCTCCGGGACTCCTGAAACTTCAAAGTTCAATTGCAAGGGTCAAAACATTTCGCATTGGGGTGTTTTTTATATCATTGGAAAGCTATCAAAGTGTAGATGTCGAAAATGGACTCTAATGGGCCATTTGGATGTCTGTAGCACAAGTTATGGCAAAAAGAAAGGCCGGGAGTCAAATTGGCAATGTGACTCCCGACCACTAAAAGCTGGGAATCAACCCAACCCTGGTGCGTGCAGGTAGAGTGTGATACACTGTTGGAAAGCTCTTGAAGAGGGCTACAAGTTTGCTTCATACCTCATCCCAATTGAAGGTCTCAGCAAGGAGTTATGATCTCACAAAGTCCCGGAAGTCTAAACCGGGACAATTTCGGGACTCCTCCTTGGGAGTCTCAAGACAAAAAACCATTCAAATGTGAGTGCTGTGGAGAGGCACAAAGTATACTATACGGGGGAAGGTGGTGGCTTCCCACGAATCCGGGCCGTGGTGAGTCTTGTGAGTCCAGAGTTGCCCGTGGTTTGTCCTAGCACTAAAGGTGCTCCAAAAAGTGAACTAACTAACTTGTTGGTTAATTTGATGTAGGTTCGAATAAGTAAGTAAAGCTTGTCACTCTTCCTACTCCCATCCCGGAGCTTTAGCACGCCCCTTTACCCCTTTTAGTGCTGAAAGCTGGGAGCATGTTTCGAGTTCCTCACAATTATGTTATTTGATCAACTTAGGCCCACCTTGGGTCTAACTAGGAACTTGGGAGCGCGTCAAAATGTGAGTCCAAATTGAAAACATCGGAAGAGCAAAGAATTAGGGCACACTCCTTGGTTCGTAGCACTTTGAGGGGGTAGAAGGGTGTGTTGGAGCTCTGAGATGGGACTAGGAACAGTGACAAGCATCAACTACTCACATGAACTTGTAGAAAACCAACACAAGGTGGTTAGTGCATAGTGGAAACATTTTTGGTGCTAGGACGAACCACGGGCAATTCAAACTCACAAGACTCACCACGGCCCAGACTTGGGGGAAGCCACCACCTTCCCCCTTATAGTATACTCTATGCCTCTCCACGAGACCCACATCCAAATAGCTTTTTGTCCCAGGACTCCCAAGTGGGTTTAGTGGAGTCCCGAAATTGCCGAAGTTGGGAATCCCATGATTTTTGGGCCCCGTAACTTTGTGTGAAAGCCTCCAATTGAGATGAGGTCCAAAACAAAGTTGTAGTCCTTATCAAGAGCTTTTCAATGGTATGTCGCATGCCACTTGCACACAAGGCAGTCCGATCGATTCCCGACTTTTAATGGTTAAGAGTCAAATTGCCAATTTGACTCCCGACCCTTCTTTTGGCCATAACTTGTGTTTCAGATGTCCAAATGGGTCATTCAAGCCCATTTTAGACATCTATGTTTCAATAACTTTCCAATCGAATAAATAACTCCTTGATCCATTAGGTTTTGGCCCTTGCAATTGCTCTCTAAACATTCAGGAGTCCACTGGGACTCCAACTCCCAAAGTTGAAGCTCCTTTGGGAGTGTGAAGGTTCATTCCCTCACACTTTCCTTCACTTCCGAGCTTTTTTCTTGGCCCACAACCCTTCAAGCCCTTGCCTTAATCACGAACCCAAAGCTAGGGTTGCGACATTAATCTATTTATCAAGTGAACGAAAAAGTAAGAACAAAACCCATCACAAAATTGTTATACATCCAATTTTTTTAGTTGAATGATAAATAACAAAATATATTTTCATTATTATGCATTAATTTTTTACTTTTGCATTCTAAAAGTAAGTTTCAAGTAGATTTTCTAAATGCAAGTAGCTTTTAAAACCTACTTTCTATAATGTAACATTTGATTCAATTATGTGTTGAGTATGTTCTACTAAAAAGAAAATAGATTTCTTTTTTGGTGATGCCTTTGAATATAAAATGATATCTATGTTATAACTTCATACATGTATATTTCATTAAATTTTCTAATGAAAAAGTAGGTTTGAACACCATATTGATTAATCAATTTCAAACATATTTATTCCCTACTTTTATTATTCCAAAGTTTTTGAAATTTTGTAATTGATTTACAGTAAACCCAATTGAAGGCTCAATAGTTTCAAATGAAATTTAAGTAAAATTTGAATTTATTTTCTTGTGTTCTCATGAAAAATTACCTCTTTTTTTATTTGATATTTTCAGTAACTTTTTCTATATATTTTACCCTGCTTTCACCTAAGACAAAAGCATGGTGTGCAATTTAAATCACCCATAACACCTTCATCATCATTTGGGGAAGATTTTTCATATTCAAACCCAAATTCACCACCAAGTTTTATTACCACACCATTTTTTGTGGAACATGGACACACCACTCATAGTGTGGAAGGGTTTGTTTCAACATCTGCAGAAGCTACCTACTGATGACTATGATGTATTTAAATGTGTCCATGAGATTAATATTGAAAAGTGGTGGCTATACTAATCTTTCCATTACGTTTTAGATATCATGAAGGAATTGTGGTAAATGAATGCATGGTTGAGTGGTTCATTTTTACAACAAAATGTACCATTGTCCATGGGTACCTTTCATTCAAATGCATATGGCGATTAATATATCCTTATATTTACTAATTGGAATTTGGATATAAAGTAACAATTTCATTATGAAGATAATTGTGTGATTATTTATTACTAATAATATCATTTGCTAGTACTAATGAACTTTTGAAATTTAAAAATATGGAATGGTCATTCGACTAGAACATCACAAAATGGAAAATTAATATTGATTCACATTCCAAATTTGTATTGGGATTCAATATATGATGTATCATGAGATGATAAACTCAAATGAAAAATCTTTTTTTTGAAAACCTTAATCATTTAATAATTAAGGACTTTTGAATGGTTAAAATTGGACCATATTTTTGTAAGTCCTTATGGGTTGCAATTTTTGTTTGTATTTCAATTTCTTTGTCCCAAAAGCATATGTTTTTGAAAGTTTTATCAGGGGCATTATTCAAATGGACTTTGTAGGTTGTCCTTTTAGGACTTCCAAATTGGAAAATGACACCAACTTTTGTTAATGTAAGTGTTGACGTAGATTGTGAGGATTTAAAAGTGATTGAACACTTATTCATCAAAGATTACAATAATGACATTTAAAAAAGTAACAACCAAGTCCATTTGAACATTTTTTATGAATTTTCTAAAGACTTATAGGGAGTTTTGCAATGTTTAAAAGTGAACCACCATAGCTTACATTTACTCTAGCACCAAATGGCGCAATGACAACTTTTAGCATTAATTTAGTAAGTGGTAGTGATAGTAAAACCATCAAAAGTGGTGGAACTACTAGGGGTGGTGGTGCAAGGCACCCACTAGTACATGAGGTCTATTGCTTGCATTAAACCCAATTGTGAAATTGTTTCATGAGTTGCGATGGAATTACCAAAGGGTTAGGACTAAGAAGTTGCGAAGATTGCAAGATTTCTTACATAAACCCAATGAGAGTTTATGAGAGGCCCATGCATGGATGCGTAGGTTAATCATGGTTACATAAGGTGTTATAGAAGCCTAAGCAGTCCAATTTTAGTATGGGATCTTCGACAAGGACCTTAGGCATTGGGTGTGAATGCCATGTTACTATAGCTTACCCAACCCACTTTGACAAATGTGGTCCAATTATAAAAAAATAGTGAGATGAATATGGTTAAGGAATGAATGGTCACCTTGGGGTTCAACAAGGAAAACCCAAGGAATTTTTTAACACCGTCTAGTTAACAATCATGAGGTCAACCAATCAAGGTTAGACCACCCAAGGCCAAGGGGGCCAAATCATATTCTAATGGTGATTCCACATCCTATTTGGTGGAACAAGGAGGAAAAGACAAGTGTTGAAGGTGTATTGGACCTTATAAGAAGAAGGATTGTCCTAATTCACTACAAGCCACAACCTCCAACCTCTAACCTAATTTGTACTTTGTGAAAAATCAAACCTAAAAAAATCACATCAAAATTGAAACATGATCAAAATCAAACTTAAAAAAATGGAAACAATGTTGTATTTGTTCATTTTAATAAAACTTTTTGAATCACAAACAAAAGTAACCATTTCATGGCATGTTTCCTTGCTGCCACGTTTTACATACGTGTCAAATGAGTTACATCTAATAAAAACATTGGCAAATCCCATCCATTTTCAAAGCTTTAGAAAAAACTTCACAAGCATACATGCTTCTTGAGTTACCTTCAATTAAAGTATCTATGCTAACCATGCATTGAACACCCCATGGTAGCAAGCAAATTGGATTGCATATATTTGCATGTGGTTGAAATCATACCTGGAAACTACATCACACCCATTGTTGCAAGAAAGTTGGTTTACATCCATTTATATGTGTTGCAAATTTGACTTGAAAACTACATCAACACCTCATGGGCAACAAGAAAATTGGGTTGCTTCCATTTGTATGTGGTGTAAATTAGACCTAAAAATGATGGCATCTAGTCACTGCCAATGACAGTTTGATTTGTTGCAACTCATGCTCACAAGGTTGTGACCACATTCATTCTTGTTGTTGTGTTTGTTTTGGTTTGTGCAAAACTGACATAGAGGTTAATACTCAAGTAGTTGTTCTAGAATCTTTTCTTCAACATCATAGATGTGTGTTTAATGTCATAATCTAATAAGAGCATTTACCCTATGTTGTGAAGTTGAAGATCAACATCTCATTTTCCACAATGCTCTCAATGTGGACATAACAAGGCACATGTACACTATTCCATCATCATTTTGATAACACCTATACTTTTGTTGTAGATATGTCAATTGTTGAGGCTTGTTATAGAATGAATATGGATCTTTTGTGTTATCAGCTCGAGTATGAGCAACTTCAAGTAGTGTTTTTTTAGTCAGGTAGTTGAATGAAGTTTCAGCTTGAACATTTCATGGGATTAATGGCCTTGTTCTTCAATTGGAGAAGTTCCATGTCCTAATCCTCTAAAGCACCAAAAATCTATCATTGTGTTATTTATGCATGATTTTTATTTTTTTTGTTCATGGGCGGGTTCTATTTGTAGGGTGCATAGGGCTTTGCTTAAGTTTTGTAAGTGGGAGTAATTTACTTGATTTTTGGTGTGCAAGTTGTTTCCATTGGTTCATATGATGAGTTTTTTTTCTCCTAGTTGTATTTACACACAAGTTAGATTGTGAGATCTTGGTTTAAATTGATTTATCCTTAGAAAATGAACTCCAATTCATATATACACCACATGATTACTACCATAGCCAAAGATTTTGATTTTGTTGGGGAACATGATGTTAACCTGGCAAACTTTGCTAAAACAAAACACAATTAGAATGAAAAACAAAAATGACTTACGCCAAATCTCAAGTATTGCTAGGTGGCCAACCCCACTATTATTACTAATCAAATTTGGATGGATGGTAAGTGGTCTTTACATACCTTTACATATATTTACATACCTATGATAAATGGACAAATGTTTATTTTTATGCTTTGAAGTTTTTAAAAGAAAAAGGTGGGGCAATTGACACGTGACATTTATTGATTATGAATGTTTTGGAAATGTTTGAATTTGGTATGTGGTGATGATATTGGAAAATTTCTTGAAATTTGTATTATTGGTATAATATTTTAAAGAAGACCTTCAAGTTTTATGTCTTATAGCCTTACGTGTTTCTTAATGAAGTCATTAAAATCAACAAAGATATTGATGAAGGGGTGCTTCATTATTTCTTTTTATATGCATTTAGCATTTGTGATGAATTTTCAATGAAATTGATGTTCCCATTGACGATTTTTAATTTAGGGTATAAATTTTGAAAGAAAAAGTAAAATTTTGAATTCTAGTTGTGAACATTGTTTGTTTATAATGTATGTGGTATCATTACATATAATTGGTTTTTTTGTATGTGTTAATTATTATAATAATGTAACAATTTTGTTTGTTGTTTTCAAATGGATGTTTATCATGTATTAATTGATGAAATTTCATAATTCATTACCAAAAAATATGAAGGTTGTTGTGTCTTAAAGATCATCAAATAAATTTACATCCACATTTTGAGAAAAAGGGTATTTTCAAAAAATCAAAATTTAAATTTAGAATATTATTGGTTCAATTTTTTTTAAAACAATGCACATTGAATGTCTTTGTTTTGTTTCATCATGATAACATTATCTAGTTGAATGTAATTTTTCCAAAACTACATTATGACTACTTTTGTAGTTAGCTTTGTGAATATAGAAGATGGTTGGATATTTATTAAATATAATGGTGTGTCAATGATTGGTAGAAATTGCAAAAACAATCTCTCATGAACATTATGTTGATGCCTTTGAATGATAAAAGGTTATATTTTAAGTTTTATAATTATAGATGCTATATGGTAAACATATTGCAATTCATCATTGATATTTCATGGAAATAATGTTGAATTATATATTGGGTTCATATTATGATTGAATTGAGTTTTTTTATATTGTTTCAATGAAATTCATGTCTTGAATTTTGATGTTTTGGTTTCATTTTTTTTCCATTGTTTTGAAATGTTTGGTTATTTTGATGACATAAGCATTAATGATTGTGTTACATAATAAATATTTTATTTCTATTAATTCAAAGTTGTGTTTAATTTGTATGTTGAAATTTTAAAAAATATTATGAATGGTTTATTGAAGTAACAAAACACAACATAGTTTGTACATGATTAAAATTAAATAGTGTGAAATACTTGAAAACTTCTTGATTTAAAAAATAAATTGTGTGTCACTTATTTTTATAATCTTAAATGGTAAGGTTCATTTTTTTTGTTATTCAAATCAAGTTTTCTTACATAACACCTGTCATAATTTAACAACCCATAACTTTAGATAATAAAAAATAATCTAAAATGAAATATTTTAGGAACCTAAGTTGGAATGACCTAAAATAGCCTAGGGTAAAATAATTTATAATAACAAATAATGGATTAATTTTACATAGTTCAAAATAACACCAAAAGGTTATTTTTTAAATAATTTAAAATGGAATAACTTAAAATAACTTATGATATAATTACTTAAAATAGCCAAAGGTGGATTAATGAAAAATAACTTAAGGTTGAATATTTTATAATAAGTAAAATTAGTTTAAAATTTTGACTTATAATAGTGTACATGAACAATTTATGACAAGTTTTGGAAGCTTATTCCAAAATGTAAGGTGGTTTTGGCTAACATTTTGGTGCCAATTATTTTGGTGTTCAACATTTTGTTAGTTAGTATTATTTTCTACCCTTTATAAGTGGAGAATGTTGTGCCATTAACAAATGTGGGGGGATTGTTATTTTATGACCGTGTGAACATGAACAAATGAATATATTTAAAAATATATGCTCGACATGTTATCAAAATATTTTATGAGAAATGCCCCCCATGTGATAAAATATTCTTTAACAAAATCCCACATGGTAGAGTATTTTTTAACAACATCCATGTGACAGAATATTTTTTGTCAACACTCACATGACAAAATATATATTTTTTAAATCCTACATCGCAAAATATACCTTAACCAAAGCTTTTTTACAAAAGACAAAAATAAAATAACACAGGAGGTTTTTTCACAATATGTAAATAAAATATGAATTCCAAAAAATATCAAATTTTGGAAAAATTACTAAAATACAAAAATATTATTAAAAAAAACTCAACAACATTAATGTTAAATGGTTCTTGTAAGAAGGAAAAGTGAAAACTTGTGGTCATTTTTTATGGACTAAAATCATGGATTGACAATGAAAACAACACGCGAAAAGCCGTGATGGAATGATCCAATGGAATGAAAAATGACAGCTTCAAATTTGGATGGTTCCCTATGTACTACAAAAGACAAGGGCAATACATTTCAAGATGTAAAAACTAGTGAAATAATTTTTTAAAAATGGAAAACATTCATTTTGACTCCTCTAAAGATTTTATGAATGTAAGTGTGTCTTGATTTTTTTTGTGGGGCATGATTTGAAAATGATAGCCAAACCTTCAAAACACAAATCATTGATAAAAATGATAAAAAACTATTCAATTCAAAGGTGTAATGAGTATTAATTAAATATACACACATTTTGGACAAAATTTAATTTTGACTATTAGGAGAAATGAAAATTTAAAACATTTAAGTATGTTTTGAAAATATGAATAACATATAAAGGATATATGTGCTAGTTTGATCTTGAAATATAAACATTTTATTTTATTTAAAAAGTTCAAACGAATTATGCAAAAAATTAAAAATAATTTTATTATTACAAAAGTCACATAAACATATTTGATCAAAAGCAAATTGCTTACATCAAAAGCGCATCAATGCAAATAATCAATATCGATTTTTGTTATTTGGGCTTGAAATGGAGCTAAACATATTGAATTGTGTTGGGGTAAAAACACAATAAAATATGCCATGGAGGGATTTTTTTGTCAAAAAATAATAATAATCACAATATGTTTGAAAGCCTACAAGGCCATAGGTGGGAACTAAAAAAATAGGCATGTATTAGCTTATCAACCTAACATGCAGGTGTGTTCGGAAGGGGTGCAAGCAAACTACAAGGGAAAAGACATGTTATTAAGGTACGAAACATGTAAATCGCAACAAATGGAGTAAGGTAGGTTAATTGCAATGAAGGGAATGAGATGTTACAACTAAGGTGGCGGTGTCGAGCATTAGCAAGAACCAGTGGCACTCTTGTGCGCAAAATCTTATCAGGCATGGCTTGTATCTGGGTGAAAATTTCTACTTCCCTCTTTTTATTTTCTTAATGCATTTTCAATCATCATGTGCGCCAAATTTTGGTTGTGTACAAATTAAAATAAATATAGAGCTACAAGTGACATCGAAATTTTCTAAAAGGATTAGACCTCAAATTTCAATTAATTCTCAAAAAATGTTAATCAAGATTTTTGTTTGTGGGACCAAGTAGCCAAAGTTGCAAAACATTTAATGTCATAGAGGTTTGAGACATAAAAAGGCATGAAGTGTGTCAACTTGTCATTGTTTTGGAAGCACAAGGTGTGTAATAGGTTTACACACCCTTTCTGATCTTTGTTGATGATATCTCGATGTTCAAGCTTAAGGTGTGAAGTGTGTCTATAATCAAATTTCATTTCAACCATAAACAATTATCTTAATGTTGACAAGGCTTCAGGTTTGAAATGTGTGTTGTGAAGAACATTCAACTATGAACAATATCTCATTTTAACAAAAACATTACAACACTTTTAGTTGGAAAATGGTGTGAAATTATTAACATGGACCTTTGTTCAACTAAAAGGTTAAAAACATTACAATTATGGGTTGGATTAGAGTGGAGCAATAGGAGAAACACATCACCAATATAATTCTAGCATGGTAATATCATTCTTTACCACTTACAAACCTATTTTTTCGAAAGATCAAAGTATTACGAGGTTTATTTGTTAAATCTTCTTTAAATTTGCATTGTGAATTAAAAAGCATGTTCAAAAGTAGTGGATTTCGTATTTAGTTCTTGTTTTCTAAGGTTTTCATTGGAAAGTAATGAGATTAGGTTCATTCTAACAATGTTCTCTTGTGATACCTATAGTGATAGTGTCATATCAATAGTCAATTACTTCCCTTGGTCTGAAACTTGGGGTGTCTTTTAGGTACTATAGTTCAAAGGGGTCAAATTTTTATCCTTTGGGCATGGCTTCTCTTTTGGGCACAACCAAGCAACAAGAACCCCTAGCACCTTTGGATACAAATGTTGCTACAAAAAATGTAAACAAGACACAAAAAGAAAAAATATGAAGAGTCAATCAAACATTGGGATGAGCAATGTGGACTATGGATGACTTTTACATGAACCTAGAATTATGTATTGAGGGCATAGATCCACACAAGGGTGAAGAGATGCCTGACATTGTTACAAATGCAAAACTAGAACATGTATTTGGGAGAAAGGAATGCATTGGCTAGAAACCAAAGGTTAATGACCATTTGACTACTACAAATTATGATGCATTGTCCAAATTATGTGATGTTTATGGCCATGCCCTTGATAATGGCCAATTTTCAGCAATCTTCTTAAAAGGTTGGTTGGCCTAGCGTAAAAATCACCTAGTGAATTAGACAAAATATGCATTTGATTACACATAGTTACAAATGAAAAAGGCTTCCAAACCTTCTCAAACTACTAGCAGTAATTATAGCTTGGAGGGTTCTAAGTCCACCAATGTGCCATTAGGTTCAAGCCACCATGATGTTGATTATAGGGATGATGACGACTTAATGTTCATGGTTGGAATACAATCTAATGTAACCATTGTTTTTTTGCTAGACCAAAATTAAGGTAGTGAAGAAATTATTCTGGGTTGCCCAAACATAAGAAAAGGATTTTGGTTCCAAAATGGAAAATTTGGGAAATGGTTAGGTAGCAAAGCTTGATCGCAAGGTTCAAACCTTGACTAACAACTCAGCTGACAAGCAAATTACTTTCAATGTAAAGTAAAAAATGTGTCAGCTAGGTTTTTTATAACAAAAATTATAACCATTACAACAAGAGTTAAACACAAAGAGGTTGAAACATCTTCAATAATTGATTGAAGGTCATGTCAAAAGGTTCTTGAAGAACTGAAGCACTCATATTCTAAATCAATTGAAGAGCTGAAAAGGGTTGAAAAGCATATTGAACTTGAGGAATTTTCCCCTCTCTATTGAAAACCCAACTTCCATTCCCACAAGTCATCATTATGTGTTATATGTGAAACCTTGTCCAATTTGTGGGTTTCTCTATGCTTGCCATAGCATTATCATTTCGTCTTGTGGATGTACTTACCATGCATTTTGTATGGGTGTGCACTTAGAAAATAAAGGTGTTTTTTGTGCCAATGCGAATTCTAAATAGGTTTTGGACACTCAATACTAGATGGCAAGTCTAGGATTCAACCATGCCAACATGGTGTTAAAGAAACCCAAGTTGGAAAAGTTGGATTCAAAATCTGCATACACCAACCCAGATGCCTTAGAAAGTAAGTTAACATCCTTCATTTATTTTATTTTAGCTATAAGACAACCAAAGAAATAGGTGTTCATGAATTATAATCCAAGGTTTGAATATGCCTTATAG
>Ga0209611_10009276_pt1 | contig 14961 bp, 13 predicted proteins | sample S1TSphgellanicum_3_FD_187693 | JGI IMG/M metagenome (GOLD analysis project Ga0209611, IMG submission 187693) | Host-associated microbial communities from peat moss isolated from Minnesota, USA - S1T2_Fc - Sphagnum magellanicum MG (SPAdes) (version 2) | ecosystem: Host-associated > Plants > Peat... | reverse complement strand
GGGTTTCAGGACCTCGACAGACGGACAGACGCCACCTGCGGGTTGTGCCATAGAAAAGGCCGGTTCTGCTAGCGTGTGTCTCTCCGCCACCTGCGGGTTCTGCCACAGAAAAGGCCATGTCTGTGCAGAATTGTCGTCGGACAGACAGACAGACAGAACAAGTGAATTTATATAGTAGATGGAGTATCTTTTTGTGTCAATTGGTCTCCAATTACATTACAAAATGGTCAGGTTGTGATGGTTCTAAATAGAGTATGTTATTGGACCTTCTCAAATCTTTGAAAACAGGAGAATTCAAAAGGAAAAATGCACATATTAAACAACAATAGGGTGAAAGTAGTGTAAATTGGAGAGCAATTGACACAAAAAAATACTTCACAAAGAGAACAAACCTTTGGAAATTAATTCCAATAATTTTCTAATCAAGTGACCTAAACTTTAACTCAGGTGATGGTCACATGTGGGTGTGGCTACCTCCAAGGACCAAAGCACTTTGTCCCAAGTTTTCATCCAACCAGTCACAGCCCAGTAAATGATGATCTTTAGTGTTAACTCTTCCCATTTTTTAGGGTTCCATCAATTTAGGACATTTTTCATTTTTTTGGTGGGCGCCCTGTGAATATGCAGTATACCAATTCCATTTATTTTTTCCAATTTTGCGATATTGCCAAAGTAGTGATCAACTTAAAAAAAAGATTTAGCCAAATTTGAGTATAAGCAAGATATAAAGGTAAAAATAATTCAAGAATCCTAGAACTATACTTTTGGCTACTTATTGGAACCTAATATACAAGTATGGCATTTAATATTCTTTCAAAACTTGGTGGAAAAAAGAAACCCCCAAAACCCAGTTGTTTTTTCACATTTCCTGTTTTTAATTTCCCTTCAGGAACAAAAATAAACCCAAAAAACGCACACATGCACCAAATTGGTAATCATCAATAAAACCAGATTTAGCCAAATTTGACAATAAACAAGATATGAAGGTGAAAATAATTCAAGCATCCAAGAACTATATTTTTGGCTACTTAACAGAACCTAATTTTAAAATATGACTTTTTCTTTTAATATTCTCTTAAAATCTGATGGACTAAAAACAAAACCCAGTTTTTTTTTTCTTTTTTCACATTTCCTGTTTTTAATTTCCCTAGGCCAACAAAAATAAAGTCAAAAAATATAACACACACACACACACGCAATGCACATCAGGACTCAGGAGTTGAATTTCCAAAGCGTACTATGGACTCTTGGGAAATTTTCGCTCATTTATTGAACTCTCTGAATACATTCTATGCATGTCTTGAAGGAGACTAGTCGCTGCACACAGTACTCTACTAAAAGCTTCCTTCTTTTCTAAGATTTGCACTTGAAAAATACTTGATACAATTGGACAATGTTTGTAGACTTTCGCAAACTTGCAGGTCTTGTAGGCAATCTTGATAAACTAATTTGCTGCGGGATGTCAAGCAGGCGAGAACTCTGTTTTTTTAAAACTAGATAGAAAGAAAGTGCCAGTTTATATCCCGTACTAGCTGATCACTGCTATATGGAACTAGTTGTAGGTAGGTTACACACTAGGTAGTTTGGGTACTGGATAACCATGACTTGCTCAACGTACATATTCAGTTAGAGATGAGTAGAGTTGCGCTGCAAGGCTTTCCAGCGCCCGGCTCGCAAAACCCGTTGATGATAACTCGCAGCCAATGCTGCTCCCAGCATTGGTCCTACCCAGAAAATCCACTGCACAGCAGCAAAAATACCCAAAACAAAAAATTAGAAAAAAACTTGTAAACATGTCGTCCCAAGCTGCATATATTAATCAACCACAAGTTGCAGATCTGACATGTTGTTTGTTCATTATTTTTAGCATATTGCATTAAGATGAGCTCAAGTATTGATCACCAAGGGATGTACATTTTTCATGATTTTTCTTGTTCTAGCACGTTGTCGTGCAAAGAGATGTGACCTTTAGCCTGCAACAAAGTTACAAGCTGTGCCTGGTGCCCAGCCATGTTTCACTCATGTTTTATGGTTCATTGTACAGTGCAGAAATCTGCGGTTAACGAACTGGTCGATCACATAATGTAAAATATTGCTAGTCCAGGATTGAAGACTTGATGACTTTCGAGGGTATAATTAGCTGTGATAATTACTTGCTGGTGCCAACCGGTGTGGCGGTTGTATATGACTGCAGCCCCAAAGCTTCTCGCTGGGTTGATGCCTGTTCCAGTGATGGGGATGGTCGCCAAATGAACCATGAACACCGCAAATCCGATGGGCAGCGGGGCTAGAACCTGCATCATCAAAGTAATAAATTTGCCGCACACATCTATATATTACACCACAAGTTAACTAACACATTAGTACCACAGATGAATATCTACGTCCAACAGTGAAACGCAAGCTTCCAAATGTATGGTCTTCAAAACTTATTGTTTAGATGCTCAATGATTGTTTTCTGCTGGACATGAAAGTGTACAACAAATGGTGGATCAGAAAAGGAAAACTGAACAAGCCAGTAAGAAGTCTAGTTATAGCTAGCTGCACAGAAAGTGCTGCAGCAGAAATGAGACTCTCAAATTTGCGTATTGCAGCTCTTGAGCAATCCACAAGTTTACAGCAGCTAGTTAGTTAGCGCGTCCAGACCTCCTCGCACATATACTACTCCTAGTTTATATATACCCAATATGGAGAAGTGAAAAGAGTCAAGACGTACCGGAACATGGGAATCACGGGCATTGCGTTTGGGATCAGTTGCAGAGAATACAGTGTACACCAACACGAAAGTCCCGATGATTTCAGCACCCAAGCCTGTACCTACGCTGTAACCAGGTGCCACATGGTTCACCCCTCCTCCGTAGTTCTCGTAGAATGAACTCTGGAAGCCCTTCACCAGCCCTACCCCGCAGATGGCACCCAGACACTGGGCGACTATGTACGCTAGAGCTCGTGGAAGCGTCACCTTCCTTGCTAGGAATAGTCCAAATGTTACCGCTGGGTTGATGTGCCCACCTAGTGCAGCAGATGCAAACAAAGTATATATTCATCACGATAATGATTCTGCAATGTTGATCAGCCTACCTGCAAGAAAACTTCAAGCTAAAGCGACGTGCTGCAAGTGTGTTTGATGTTTCTTACCTGAGATACCAGCCGTGCAGTAAACAAGGACGAAGATCATGCCGCCAAAAGACCAAGCAATTCCCAGAATACCAACGCCCCCGCAGTTGGGAGCTTCTCGGCTAGCTCCGATCACAACCGCCACAGTAATATACAGAAACAAGAGCGTGGCAACAAACTCCGCGATCACAGCCCGATAGAAAGCCCAGCGTACCAACTCTCCAGCATCTACGAGTGGCGAGGGGGGTGGATCAACATAGTCCTTGATGTGGTGGTGTGATCCCTGATATTCGACCTGCTTACTATCATGTTTGGACTCCATGAGGGATGATGATTTCCCTGATCACTAGAGCTTCAGCTACAAGTTGTTTGCTGAACAGAAGATCTCTACAGTACTAGAGAAACAACCGTAAGGTCAATGTCAAGAGATTGATCCCACGATCACTTCAAGTTTCAGCTAGATTCTCAACCTTATCTTGATCTCTATAAACTGGAATACCAACCACTCACTCCAAGGGGGGAATGATCAGAAAACGAGAGCAAGGTGCGCGGTAGTTGCGCTGGAATTCTCATTAGCTGCTGCAACAGTTCTAGCTAGCCTGAAGAGAGGCTAGAAAGAGCTGGGAGCTTTGAATGCTGCAGTGATGAGCACCTGAAAGACACAGTCGAGGAACAAACTAAATATGGAAAATCTGCAAAAAAAATTACCACCTACATAAGGTCTACAACTCTATCATGATCACTGTAGTAAGGCTTGCTTTACACTAGGAGTCAGGGCTGAAAAAACTTGGGGCCAACTTTGAGCATTTTTGGTTTGTTGTTAGGCCCCAAGTTACCTATAAATGCTAGAACATTGACGTCAGGATATCAATAAATGCTGGAACATTGGCCCCAAGGGTTGCAAATTGGCTTCCCAAATTCGATGGTATCCTTGTTCCAGCCTTGGGGCCAATACAGAGCTATGAAGTTCAGCATTTATTAGTAACTTGGGGCAGATTGAAAAGTTTTTTTTTCCCCTATTTCAGCCTTGACTCCTAGTGTAAAAGTGTGCCTAAGTGTACTTCCACCTGATCACTCCATCCAGATTCTTCACATCTGTAAAATACCAAACAAACCCAAGGTCACATGTACAGCCAGTGATATTTTCTTCCCAATTTTCTGATATTGCGTCATCATTGGCGAGAGCATTCCAACAGGGATTTAGCATTAAAATGGCTACAGGTCTTTAGAACCCGTCTAAATAATAATAACAATTAGTTGAAACAAATGCTACCCAACTAAAATCAGAGTTCAAATGAGGCAATATATTTTCGGAATAATAATAATCACTACCATCATCGAAATTTGGCGATTCTTTCCAAAAAAAGAGAATATTCGACAGACATAACGCCAAAAAAATGCTGGTAACAGCACCATGATGATCCTGCGCAAGGTACACACACACTCTCTCTCTCTCTCTCTCTCTCTCTCTCTCTCTCTATCTATATATATATATATATCCGTGTGTGATGAACGTGACTCCATGGGTACAGAAGTACAACGCACATTTCATGCAATTATAGCGTTGCCGGATCCCGGCCGGAATCTAGACAGTCGGCTATTCACATGATTGGATCTACATCTTCTTGTTGAGGATCCAAACGGCTCTTGATAAACGGCTCTTAATAGGAACAGTGGGGAAGAAAGGCTCGAGCGCGCCCACACACACGCGCGCAGCCACCCACCCACCCACCCACACAGTGGCCGATCAAAAAATCGCCGAACCTGCAAGCTTATAATAAATAAATCATCGTTAGAGAAATGTTCCAGGCAGGGGAGGGGGCGGAGGTATTCTTAGAAAATAAGAACTGAGAAAGAGTCAACAGATTAACGTCTAGATCTGTCTGGAACTCCAGGGATTCGGGAATGAGCTGCCAGCGCCGGTAAGTTCTTGTAACTCTTTGAACCGAAATTGGGACGTTGGGCCAAGCGATCGAGTCCTCCTTAGTTTTCCTGAACAAAAAATATACAGAAAAAATTTTGCAGCACGCGAGTGAGATCAGTACTAGTCATATGCATGCATGGATTAGACATGGCGGGAATCTCGATCCACATGGAATGTCGTCCATGATTAAATCTACCGTATTTAACAACTGTCTTCTAGTGTCTGCGAAACGGGGTTGAAACAATTGGATAGTACAATTCCTCATTTTCAGGTTGCATATACCGAGTGCGGCCTTCTGAAGGAGGACCCCCCTCATTTGGAGGGGAGATCAAAATGAAAGATTCCAGGAAATGGAAGGTTTCAGTTTCGCCTTTTGCCCCCCCAACCCAAAGGCTACCCCAAGGTCCAGGGCAGAAGTCACTGACAATAGTGCCTTCTTCTTAGTAACATCCGAGGATGTCAACAGCTGACATTGCTTTACACAAATCTGCACGCTCTCTTACATGAGGAAATTCTGCCTGGTAATGCACCCTCCAAATGCACTGCCGCATTTGATCTCTGAGGTTGTTACATACATGGAATCCGTTTCTGTGTCCTATGTTTCAAGGACATCCAGTCGGAGGAATTTCAATTTTAGAACCACTGGCACACAGTTACATTAGATTTGTCTTGGATCAAATCAACCCAGGATTGAATGTCTGTTGTAACAAGAATTCCTACAACCAGAGGAGACCCTCATATGCATAATTCTAAGGTTGTTAGTACGAATTTAGACTTATGGATCATGACTCTCAAATTTAGTCCAAAATGGTTTGGTTTCAATCAGGATCTGGAAGTACTTAGCCAAGGATAAGGCATGATGTCATACATTTTTCCAAATGGATTGCCCCAGCATTCCATGAAGAGATCGATGAATTTCACAATAGTATGCTCTTAATGTAAAATGTTTGAATGCACAAAGAAGGTACGTAGGCTTGATATTTGGATGAATGTTGTATAAAGAGGAAAATTTGATGAATTTTATCCATTCAAACTACAAGTACTTGTATGGGAAATCTAATAGGAACTTTCTACATAACTTTTAGAACTTTTAAAGAGTTTTGGAGTGTGATGTGAATTTATGATGAGATCAATGGCTGTCATCAGTCACATTATCATATTTACACTGTGGAACAATTTGGGTGAAGTTGGCAACTATGGGAGTGGGGATCAGTGATATTTTTTTTTTGATTTTCTGATGTTGCACCATTGGCTTAGCATCTCAAGAGGGATTTTGCATTAGATGGTGACCTGTTTTAGAACTTGTCTAAATGATTTAAAAACTAGTTAATAAAAAAGTCACCAAACTAAAATCAGAGTTCAAATGTGGCCAAAAAATCCCACCAAAGAAAAAATCCAAAATTCGATGAATTTTTCCAGGGAAAACGAGGATATTTTGACACAATATTCCCTTTTCATGTTTATTTTTCACATTTTGGCAATATTTTGCACAAAGGAAAAACCTCTCATGGGGATACCACAGAAACACAAACCAATTTTTTTTAGCTTGGGACCATACCCTAATGGTTTCAAGAGAGGAAACTCATGTACATTTTAGATGACCTTATTGTGTTACCTCCTTTCTCTGCAGAACATGGTTGTGCTAAAATTGTGTAGTTCAAGCAAAATGAAGTTATCCATAGAGTCACCCTGTCTTTGGGCCCTAGTTTGACCCTCTAATCCTTGTTTCATATCCAATTTGAGTGTAGCTGTAAAGTGAGCGAAATTGGGCGCCATTTCATGAAACTGGGTATCGGTTCAAAAAATTTGCAGGATCTTATTCTGAAAAGGCTTGATTTTATGTTTAAAACCTAGTTTGGTCTCCTTTCCCCCCCCCCCACTGCTTTCATCCCAACTTCTCATTTGTCAGTCCCCAGTTTTAACAAAACTGGGACCCAGTAGCCCCAGGTTTTAGTACTTTACAGATCACTAGTGCATAAGAGTATGCATAAAAGTTGTTCATGTAGAGAAAGAGGATCCAGTTAACAAGCAGTTTGGGTATTTAGGGGTGGACTTCTAAACTCTAGGAACAAAACTGAACCTGAATCACTCAACCTGGAGCTGACTGACCCATCCTGCCAACAACAGAAAGTATCCTTGAACTAACCTGCATCCTTGCATAATTTGGCCTACCAATTGCAAGAGAATAAATTGTTCTCTGATGTAATTTGCAGATAGATTGAGAAAGTACCATTCATCTGCCTAATGATAACACAAGGGGGACATTCTTGTTGATTAGTTCAATGGAGGCAACTGATCACAACAATTTCCACAGTACACAATTAATTATGCATACCCAATTTCCATGTCTGTCCAATTTACTACCCAATAGCAACAATATATGGGTGCTGGCAAATGCACTAATTTAGAGTAGTAGCACGTGCAAACTATAACACTACTAATTTGGACAAGGTACAAATCTGACTCTGAAAGTGCTTAATTTGAAAACAAAGCAAGTTGGTGTAAACTATAACACTACTAATTTGGACAAAGTACAAATCTGACTCTGAAAGTGCTTAATTTGAAAACAAAGCAAGTTGATGATCCCAGGAGCAAGAAAGGATCAGGTCATTTGTCCAGGTTTTATGGAATGAATGCTTAAATGAGTTTTAGTAGAGCAGCAACTCAACTGCCAAGGACACAAAGCTCCTGTCTGACTAAAATAGTTAATATTCCAAGACATTGTGCTGACAAAGGAGGTCTGAGCTGTATGCTCCACTAATTTTGGATCTTGGAGCTTTTACTATTTTGTTCATAAATCCGATGGTTCTATTTTGGGTGGGTTTCCAATACAGCCACCAATTCTTGAGTGGATGAACTGACTGTGGGAGACTCGGGAGAGAACTCACAGAGCAAACAGATGGTTATTAGGACAGATGCTCTTTGTTTTCTCCTGCTCACAAAAATACAGAAGTTAATGCTTTCCTTGTGTCATCCCCCAGCACATAGGATCTCTTCTGTAAATAACCCATTTCCAGTTGGATCCAGTACTGCCAGGTTTTTCCCAGCTTACAAAGTCCATGCTTTCCTTGTGTGACGGTTTATGAACACCTACCTCATTGTAGTGTCCCTGAAATCTCACAACTGTGCAAGGAAAAAACAAATTGTTGTCTGTTTTGCAGGAAAGACTAAAAAACTCTTTACTTTTCAATCTAGAATTGGTACTTACATATATACTGAGCTTGAAAAATAGAACATTTTTTTGCCAGTTTGCTTATAATCTATTTTGGGCTACCAACTAATGCCTTGAGTTCAGGTTGATTGCTGATACCTTCAATTTAGGAAATATCTTGTACTTCACCTCCTATAGAAAGCAGACAGTTTATGATTAATTTCATGTTGGAAGTTCATTTAGCATTTTTAATTACATAATTTCATATGTTTAATTTCATAATCTAATTGAATGTTTACTGCACTTAATTTTTAAAATATCAATAATTTACATTATCTGAGCCTCAAGGCATACATGCTTGATCCTCAACACTCTGTAGAAATCCGTGTCACACTGTCAAGTGTAAGTCATTATTTTGAAATGAGAAATAAAGAAATGAATTTTAAAGCATCCATATGCTACTTCAGAGTTGAGGGTTTGGCTGAAAGCCCCCAAAGAACATGAAGTTACCAAGTGAGGACACCCAACAAACTGTCCACTTTTCAATGCAATTTGAAACTCTTGGGCATTGAGGGAATAGGTTCAACACCAAGGCTTACATATATATAGAAGGATCGAAGAGCAGCAGGTGTACAATCCATCTAATAAAATGAGCTTCATCAATTCTCCAACTCCTAGCCTAAGTGAAAATTGGGGCCCATATCTTTTTACTACACACAATTTGCACCAAAGTTCTATTTCCCTCACTTGAACATGACACAGTAGAATTTAACCTCAATAGATTGTTGACAGACATTGCAACCAAAAGGCCTGTTGTCAACACCATTTTCATTAATCCTACACTTCATTTGGTAAGTGAACCAGTACTAACCAACACACCAGCCAAAAGCCCCCTTAGGATTCAGTTGAGGTTGAACCCCAACTGAACTGACTGCCACACTTCAACTTGGTAAACTTTCCTGCAAAAATTAAGTCATGTCAGTTGTTGGCAGGTAGGATAATCCGTGGCTACTAGGTTAGTATGTATGTTGATACATAGCTAAGGGCTACTTGGTAATCAGCAGTTTTGGGCAGGTGCCCAGTTTGGCAGATTAGAACCATCAGTTCCGATTAGTAACAACCAAACTAGAACAGGGTCTCATTTTCAAAGCCAGAATCAGATTTTTTTTAAGAGCCAAAATCCGAATCAAGTCCCCAGTTCTATTCATTTGTGGAACTCAATCCAGAACCAAGGTTTTTGAAATAAAATGTTTTTGGGCAAAAATAGAAATGGGGTTAACTGGCAGTTAACAACCAATTCCAGTCCAGGTTGCTAATACCAGACCAGAAGCAGATTTGATTTGAAGAACCAGGAACCAGAACTGAATTTTTCAAGAACTGGAACCAGAACCATTCTAATTTTTTTTTAGAACCGGAAGAACTGGACCTGGACAAAATTACAGATTCCATTTATGTGTGGAACCAGAATCAGAACCATTCAAGCTTATCTTTTAGAAGCAGAACCAGAGATTCTTCATAAAAGTAAAAAACTGCCCAACACTGGTATATAGCAGCTTGTCAAAAGTAAAAACAGAAACCAAGGTTAACTAGGGAACTGGAACAGAATAGGAACAATGCCTGTGCACCCACCATCCATCCCTCCGTGGTGTGCTGGTTGCTATTGCTTCACTCTTGACACTTACCTGCCTAAAAGATGAATAAAATCTATGGGGAAAAACAGAACAAGTGTTCTAAGACTCTGAATCAATGCAAGGTGCAGTTCCTTCAATATGTCTAACCCAAGACAAAGGAAACTAACAAGGCAAGGATGAAACTCAAATTAAGAAGTTGTACCTGCTTCCCCTGAAACTTTGGCATAGGTCAAAGATACTTGTGCACTGGATTTCTTACCAAAATTGAGCACTACTTGAATCCCTTGTAGAGTCATCATAGCCCCCTGGCATGGAAAAGTCCTACACCACCAAGTTTAAAAACATAACACAAATTGAATGAGCATGCACATCCAGATCCAACTGATGGTCTGAATTTTCCTCCAACCTTTAAGCATCATCAAGTTCCATCAACATCTGAGTTGCCGAAAGAACTGGCTCAGAACACCTTTTAGTGCACATAAGGTATACAACCTCCATCCTCCTTGACTTGGACCCATGGTGCTTCATCCCCTTGTTCTTAACCTCTCCTGCCCACACTCTTTTGAAAGTGCCTTTATATTTCTCCTTGGCTCCCTTCTCACTGAAACTCTTGGCCTCCTTCCCCTCATCTTTGTGATTCCATGTCTTCTTGTTGATATCACTCTGTGTTCCTACCCAGAATTAACTACATATACCCATACTCTGAAAATCCACTTGGGTCAAGATTGGTATAACTACAGATCCAAATGTGCCTCCATCACTTAGACATCATTCACAAGTCGTTCCTATATCCAATCCCAACACAGGTAAAGAGAATAAGTTCCAGAGATAGAATCTGCTTTGATCTAATATGCATTCACTAGTACTGAGAATTTCTCAACAGTTACAATTGAAGTCAACTTGAAAGGAATTGAGAAATGATGCAGCAATGAGGTTACAGACATTAGATCTGACAACTTAACACAACCCAATCAGCAAGCATGAGAAAAAGGAAACCAAATCCTTAAGAAACTAGAAAACAACACCAAAAACAAAACTTAGTTGTGGTTTTGAATGACACAGACAGTACATGACACGGGCTATGATGACTCTGTGGCATGGGAGTAGAGTCATCATAGTACAATTTTGGGGGACATCAAGTTCCTCCAACCTTTCAATGTTCAGTGTTTGTGGTTTTGAATGACAGAGACAGTCACACACATGCTCAGGGACCTTCAGCAGCAACATGTTTGGTATTGACCTCATGCCATAACGTCCCCCCTGATTTGATCAGATCCAATCAATGGGTGGAGGTTATTGAAATAGGTTTAGAAATAGCTTCCTAACTTAGAATTTTAAAACCCTTAAATAATCATTTCGAACATTGTAAAGGCACAAACACTGACCAGAAATGTTTCTTTGTTAAGCAACCATTTGGCTCAATTTGTGAGTCAATTTAAAAGAGACTTTGAACAGTAGCATTTCTTATCAGCAGTCCAATAGCCTCCCATTTGAGTAACAAAGAACTGTTTAGAGCTACAAAGCCATGAGTGAAAAGATAGGGGGGGAGAGAGCTTGAGCTCTTGCAAACACCCACGCCCACAGACGACAACAAGTCCTCCAAAAAAACAGTGGTGAAGATCCGTCACACGCGCGTCAGTCGATGTGAATGTAGAACGGTCACTAAGCGCGCCAGTCAATGTGAACGTAGAACGGTCACTAAGCGTGCCAGTTGATGTAGAACAGTCACTGAGGCACATCATGAATGTCAACTCTAGTTGAGCTTAACATCTCAACACTCCCCTTCAAGCTCAACTCCAACTCCATCACTCCAAGCATGCTGCGGAATCGGTGATGCTTCTCAGTTCCCAAGACCTTGGTGAAGATGTCAACAACCTAATCCTTTGTGCTGACATAAGTAAGATCAATCTCACCTACCAAGACCTTCTCCCTGATGAAGTGATAATGAACCTCAATGTGTTTCGTCCATGCATGAAACATTGGGTTCCTAGCCAACTGAATACTGCTAAGGTTATCACAATATATGACAACTTGTCTGTCCACATGTAGCCCCAAATCTCCAAGTAGTTTGCGGAGCCAAGCTACCTCACATGTTGCCATCGCAGCACCCCTGTACTCTGCTTCTGTGCTCGACAAGGCAACTGTCGGTTGCTTCTTGCTAATCCAAGTAACAGTAACACTCCCAAAAGAGAACATAAAACCGCTAATAGATCTCCTGTCTGAGATGCTACCAACCCAATCAGCATCTATGTATCCATGCACCTGCAACTCCGTGCTAGCTTCATAAAAGAGACCATAATCTGCTGTGGCACTCACATAGCGTAATGTGTGCCTCACACCATCCAAATGTGGCTTCCAAGGAACTTGCATAAACTGGCTCTCCAACCCAACTGTGTAGTTTAAGTCCGGCCTGGTGATCGTCATGTAGATAAGACTGCCCACTATCTTCCTCTACATAGTGGCATCCTTTAAAACCTCACTTGCATCTGCACTCAACTTGCCATTCTGATTCAGTGGTATAGAAATGGGCTTACAACCAACCATACCATATTTGGACAGCATGTCCAATGCATATTGTCGCTGTAACAACCATATACCCTCAGGCGTCCTGATGACCTCAATGCCTTGGAAGAATTTAAGCTCACCCAGATCCTTCATGTCAAACTTTTACTTAAGGAAATGTTTTACATGCTCAACTTCCTTCTCATTATCACCCCCAACAATCAAATCATCCACGTAGATAGTGATGACCACAATGCCCTCATCACTTTTACGCACATAGAGTGAATGATCTGCATCTGACATACGAAAGCCAATGGTGACAAGATAGTCTGCAATTTTGTCATGCCATGCTCTCGGTGCCTGTTTCAGTCCATACAAGGCTTTACGCAGCCTGCACACATAATTTGGGTGACTCATATCCTCATATCCAGGTGGCTGGTCCAAATACACCTCTTCTTACAACTCGCCATGCAAGAAGGCATTCTTTACATCCATTTGATGTAACAGCCAACCTCTTGATGCAGCCACTGCAATCATAGCTCTCACTGTTGCCATCTTTGCAACAGGAGCAAATGTCTCCTCATAAGCAATGCCATGTGTCTAGGCATATCCTTTGGCTACTAATCTAGCCTTATACCTGCTTATGCTTCCATCCGAGTTGTGTTTCACTTTGTACACCCACTTACATCCAATAGCCTTTTTCCCTTTAGGCAAAGGCACCAACTCCCATGTCCTATTTGCATCCAATGTAGCCATCTCCTCATCCATGGCTTTATCCCAAAGTGCATGCCCAATGGCATCCTTAAAACAAATGGGTTCAACATCCTGCACAACCTTTGCCATATATGCATAATGGCGAGCTACATAACCATCATATATCAATCTCTGGACTGGTCATCTTGCCCTGGTAGACCTGCATGGACCTGGATTTGTCCGTGGTGTCCTATTTGCTACATTAGCTCTTTTCACACCAAGTGTCCTGATAACTAGAATCCCAAACTCCTCATCAAGGCTCTGCTCAGAGCCACTAGACTCTCCATCTACATGTGAATATCCTGCAAAAATGTCAGGCATACTAAGGGCCTCACCAACCTTCTCTTTTCCTTTATATGATGCATCACCTGTATTTATAGGACTGCTATTATGACGTAGCCTACCACTCCATGGTCTATTAGTAGACCCACTAGAAGGGGACTCTCGTGGTCCACTCAATGTTTGTGATTGCTGACCTGCATTCTTTGCAACCACATGCTCATCTGTATCAGCCCCAATAGTGTCTTTCACATCAGCATACCCACTGCTCATTTCATCAAACACAACATCCCTGCTCACCCTCATTTTACGTGTGACAGGGTTATAACATCTGTATCCTTTCTGCTCAAGTGAGTACCCAATGAAAACACATTTTTCAGCCTTCGAATCCAGCTTAGTCCGTAGCTCATCTGGTACATGTACATATGCAATGCACCCAAACACTTTCAAGTGTGACAAATCTGGTTTTCTGCCACTGTACTTCTCCTCTGGAGTCATACCATGCACTGCTACTGTGGGGGTCCTTTTCATGATGTAAACTACAGTCGCAACTGCTTCAGCCCAATAATGATGTGGCATGCTCTTGTCAGCCATTAATGCACGAGCAACCTCTGTAATGTGCCTGTTCTTTCTTTCAACAACTCCATTTTGCTACGGAGTATACCTGCATGTAAATTGCCTCTGAATTCCATGCATTTTTAGATATGTAGTAAACTCATTGGAGAAATATTCTCCCCCTCCATCTGACCTTAAGCACTTAACTTGCAACCCTGTTTGCTTTTCAGCCAACATTCTGAAATTCTGAAAGTGAGTAAACACTTCACTTTTTTCCTTCATGAAGTACACCCACACTCTCCTTGTGTGGTCATCAATGAATACTACATAGTAGCGACATCCTCCCATTGACGCCGTCTTGGTTGGCCCCCATACATCTTAATGCACTACATCAAGTGCTCTCTTACTTACATTCTTGTCATGCGGAAACACATTCTTTGTTTGTTTCCCAAATTGACATGTTTCACATATCTTATGCATTCCATCCACCTTAAACTTTGGCAAACCTGTGACAATTTCTGAACTCTACATAGATTTCAATCGCTGCTCATTTACATGACTAATACACTTATGCCATATGTCCATATCAGCCACAACTCCTGCACCTTGTGCAAACATAGCAGCTTCCACCTTAGGCATACTTACATCCAAGGTAAACATTCTGCCCACTTTTTTGCCCTTAGCAACTAAACGACATTTGTCCTTGAAGTCTTCGACATAGCAGCCATCAGGGTTGAACCGAACTTGCAAACCCTACTCAATCATTTGCCCAACAAAAACCAAGTTCTTTGTGATATTGGGCACATGAAGTACATCAGACAAGTACTTTATCTTGCCATCTTGCATAGCTAATGGCACATTCTCGATATGAGCAATGGGATGGGCTATGTCATCTCCCATCTCTACATAACCTGGTTTTTCCAGATTTTTGACATCCCTAAACCACTCACCATGATAGGTCATGTGGTTAGAGGCTCCCGAATCCACATACCATACATTATCAACATTTGTGGATACATTTGCAGCCACTGTATTTAGCATGTGCTGCA
>Ga0209611_10009275_pt1 | contig 14961 bp, 7 predicted proteins | sample S1TSphgellanicum_3_FD_187693 | JGI IMG/M metagenome (GOLD analysis project Ga0209611, IMG submission 187693) | Host-associated microbial communities from peat moss isolated from Minnesota, USA - S1T2_Fc - Sphagnum magellanicum MG (SPAdes) (version 2) | ecosystem: Host-associated > Plants > Peat... | reverse complement strand
TCAACTTGTAACACCATGACAAGTGGAGCACTTGGAGTGCATTCAATTGCCCAATAGATGAAGGTAATTCTTTCAACTTGGAACATTCATTCAAACTAAGCTCTTGAAGTGCATTCAATTGGCCAATAGATGAAGATAATTCTTTCAAGTTGTAACACCTTAAATCAAGCTTTTGGAGTGCATTCAATTGGCCAATAGATGAAGGTAGTTCTTTCAACTCGGAACAACCTTTCAAATCAAGCTTTTGGAGTGCATTCAATTGGCCAATAGATGAAGGTAGTTCTTTCAAGTTGCAACACAATGACAAATCAAGCTTTTGGAGTGCATTCAATTGACCAATAGATGAAGGTAGATCTTTCAATTCTAAACACCCATTCAAATCAAGCTTTTGGAGTGCATTCAATTGGCCAATAGATGCAGGTAGTTCTTTTAACTCAGAACACCGTGACAAGTGGAGCACTTGGAGTGCATTTAATTGGCCAATAGATGAAGGTAATTTTTTCAACTCGGAACACCTATTCAAATCAAGCTTTTGGAGTGCATTCAATTGGCCAATAGATGAAGGTAATTCTTTCAACTCGGAACACCCATTCAAATCAAACTTTTGGAGTGCAATCAATTGGCCAATAGATGTAGGCAATTTTTGCAAGCTCTTACACCTTGCCAAATCAAATTCTTGGAGTGCATTCAATTGGCTAATAGATGAAGGTAATTCTTTCAAGTTGTAACAATTTGACAAATTAAGCTTTTGGAGTGCATTGAATTTGCCAATAGATGAAGGTAGTTCTTTCAAGTTGCGACACAATGACAAATCAAGCTTTTGGAGTGCATTCAATTGACCAATAGATGAAGGTAATTTTTTCAATTCAAGACACCCATTCAAATCAAACTTTTCAAGTGCATTCAATTGGCCAATAGATGAAGGTAGTTCTTCCAACCCTAAGCACCCATTCAAATTAAGCTTTTGGAGTGCATTCAATTGACCAATAGATGAAGGTAGTTCTTTCAACTTGGAACACCCATCCAAATCAAACTTTTGGAGTGCATTCATTTGGCCAATAGATGTAGGCAATTTTTGCAAGCTCTTACACATTATCAAATCAAATTCTTGGAGTGCTTTCAATTGGCCAATAGATGTAGGCAAATTTTGCAAGTTCGAACACCATGAGAAATCAAGTTTTTGGAGTGCATTCAATTGGCCAATAGATGAAGGTAGTTCTTTCAAACTGCGACACCATGACAAATCAAGCTTTTGGAGTGCATTCAATTGGCCAATAGATGTAGGCAAATTTTGCAAGTTGTAACACCATGAACAATCAAGTTCTTGGAGTGCATTCAATTGGCCAATAGATGAAGGTAGTTCTTTCAAGTTGTGACACCCTGACAAATCAAGCTCCTGGAGTGCATTCAATTGGCCAATAGATGAAGGTATTTCTTCCAAACAATGGCATTGTGCCAAGTTAAGTACTTGTAATTGTAAACAATAAAACAAATTACTTGGCAACTTTCGAATCATGCACTTTTTGAGGCACAACCATTTAATGTTATTCAAATTTCGCCCTTGGATGCAATTTCCCACTATAGTTGGTGAAGCTTCTGTTAGGTCCAATAACCTAAGGTTGCGAAATCCTTTTGGGCCAATTAAGGACAATGTAGGCAAATTGACACATTTTTTCAATGAGATGCCTTCTAAATTTTCCACCACCTATCACATGAAATGAAAACAAAAGGATTATCAGTATAAAAGAACATTTCATCTTAATGCCAATTTTTATTAGAAAAACATGTATTTATAAAATCAAGATTCAAAGTTAAAACATTTAGTTCTGGACATTCAAAAAAAATCGTAAGAAATCCAAATAAAATTATAGGATTGAAATAGTATGGTGACAACCGCATCCTTTTGTAAAAAGAAATTTGATTTATTTGATTGCCATATAAATCGATTCAAAATTGGAAGTTCCATTGCAATATTTCGACCCATGTCTTGTAATTGTTCATGTATGTACAAGATTCCATCTTCTGCCCATTGGACTAAAGATCTATCTTGTAAATTTTTTAATTCAAACTTTGGGTTTGAATAATCTCCATTCCACACTCGACAAATTGTACTTATTTTCAAACCACCCAAAAAACAAGCAATATCCAAAAACATGTTTTGATGTTGTTTATCCAAATATTCATAAGAAATATTCAATTTACTCCAAAGCTCTTCATTATCATTGCCCCCGGTTAAACTTTGCCCACTTTTCAATTTGTTTAATGCACCTTCCCAGATTTCCAAGTCTTCAATATTGGAGAGAGAAGAACCCAATACTTTAAGACTTAAAGGGAGTCCCCCACAAGCTTTTATAATCTTCATACATATATATTTGAAATCTTTTGTTGGAACATGATTTGCATTACCGAATGCATGGAACATAAATAATTTCTTTGCTTGCTCTTCCTCCAAAGGTTTCATGACTACTTTTCCACCCTCACTTACATGAGATTTCAAATTTTGCCAATTTCGACAATTCACAAGTACTTTGCTTTTAGAAGTTGCATTCTTAGCAACCTTATTAATGAGAAGTTGCAAGGATGTAAGGTTTTCCGCCTTACCAACATCATCCACCACCACCAACACTTTCTCCAATATCATACATTGCCTAATTTGGTCAAGGTATTTTTTATTCACATTTTCATCCTTGCGTAACCTTTTGCCACACAAATCATGTAAGAGTTGTTTTATGACATCATTGATATTTTCCTTTGATTTCACATCCTCCAAAAAACTAAATTTGTCATATTGGTTGTGGAACAAATGATAGAATTTTTTGCACAAAGTGGTCTTCCCAATCCCACCCATTCCAACCAAACCAACAATAGATTCCCTTTGTAACAAGATGTTTATGTCTTTTGCTTTTTCAATCAATGCCACCTCATCACATGGCAAAGATGGAAGTAATAAATTTTTCTGTCAAAATTCACAAAATATAGGTCATTTATATGTTGTCTTTCTTCTTTGATAACCAATATATATGACATTGCATATGCGATACACATAAACTGTGCAATGACCTAATGTGTATCAAATTACATGAACATATATGAAATCAAAAGACTTAGATTTGATGTTTTTACCTCCATACATATTTTCAAACATTTTAACAATAAAAAATAACTTGGATGATCTTTGTTTGTTGGCTTGCAAATTGTCAAGTGATTAGCATCCTCAACTTTGTAATGGTTGTTGTTTGACAACTGAATAGCAGAGGCACATGGCACTAAAATTCCCTGTGCGTGCACAAGATTAAGTTAATGGAATTCATTGATTTGTTTGTTCACTTATGCTTTACCTTATAAGCTAAATGATGGTGGAAACTATAGTTTTATAACTATTGATGTTTGAATAATAATGAAATATTGTGTACAAGTAATTTCCTTCAACCTTTTGGCGAGCAACTTATATAAATACATAACAAAGTTATTGGTTTTTAATTTCATGAATTTTAAATTTTTTAATGATGTTATAATTTTCCTTACAAATATTTATATGGAATTGATTTGAGGAAGGGAAAATTTAAACCTAGTTCATGATGTTTGAAATCAATCAAATTTCATTTCCATCAATGGTAATTCATGAAACAAAGTTCATAAAACACATGATCGATTCACCACATTAATATATTCACAAGTATTGAGTACATGATCCCACAAAAGTTTTGACAATACAAAAAATGTTCAACTAATGAACCTAATTGGATAACTTTCAATGTGGTGAAATGAAAATCTTACCCAATTTTCGTCAATTGGTAATCCTTCACCAAATTCATAAATATTGAGTTCTTCATGAATGGCATTTTTAAAATCCTTTGAAAGGTACTCCATTTGTAGGTCAAAAGGTTTTAATTTTTTTGAAAAACAAGGTTGGATTGCATATTTGTTGAATGTGTTGATTTGTTGACATTGCCAAGTGAAATATTTTGATAAATATTTGGTACCACCAAAATGTGGTACACCATAAAATACTACACCTTTAACATTGTTCAAAAATGTTTTACAACATTTGTGTATTTCATCATCCAAACCATTTTTTGGCCTTTGATATACACGTTTGTGAACTTCAACCACCAAGCTTTTGAGTACAAGACCTCCAAAACTATAAGCAACTAATGCCACCGGTCCATCCCAAAGGGATTGATAACTACAAAATATTTAACAATGCACCAAAATTCCATTATCAACATTGTATTAACATGTACAAATTTATCCTATTATACTTGGGGCAATTTTTGAATTCACACATGACCTAAGCCATAAGTTCATAATTGATTTGCTTGTCATATGTCATTTTTCATTTATTGACTCCATTAATTTACCTAAAAAATGTGACAACTTGTTTTGATAAAACAATTATTATGCACAAGTATGTAGGTGTTTACATTCTTGTGTCAATGTAGAATTCATCTTCTATGTGTTACTTTAGAAATATAGTTGAAATTTAAAAAAATACAAATTAAAAAATATATATATCTTTTTTTTAAATATATATTTTAAAATGAAATGGATGCAAATTTTTAACGCATGTATTAATTTAATTTAATCCAATTCAATTGCATTACCACATATAAAGCTTCAAAAAGCATGAACTAAAAATTGTCATCAAAACCAAACTAGTTGTACCATGAATTTATAATATGAACATAGACTTTGCTATTATCTTCAAACAAGAACATTTGCATTTAAACCCCATTTTATGTTCTCCTACATGAATTTAACAATTCAAGTAAATTGAAACTTGTTGGTGTGTATCACAATATTAGCACACATGAACAATTAACTCATGTAAAACATTTAAAAAATTCTAAAGATGTAAACAATTATCTTTAATACACACAAGGAAAAGTAATTAATGTGTCCATAAATAGAGGAGATTATCACACCTTGAATTTGTAACCAAACTTTGAATGAGGTTTTTGCCAATTTCAATCACATGATTGTGAACACTTGTCACAATGTTAGAATCATAAGACAATGATAAAATTCGAACATTGTTGTTCAAGTCTTCGGGTAGCCACTTTTCTGGCCAACATATGCAGTCTTCTCTATTGTTGGTGGGGCGTGTTGTCCATGTTTCCTTCCATTCATCATTTGTGCCAAAAGTAATCCCATGAAAAAAAATGATGGTCAAGTTTGGATTATTGGAATTACAAGTGGGATTTAAATCATGCACTGGATATTTCTGCAAAGAAAATGAAAACGAGTCAACACAATTCTTCAAATGTCTTTTGGAAATTATTTGACTATTCATGAAATAAGAAAAATGCAATATACAAATTATAGTAGTTAGATAAAAACAATAATTAGTTGAAAAGATTAAGTTTAACAAGATGACAATAATAGATGAATTGGAGAATACCAAATCTATCTTGCATGACTAACAAATGAAGATCATTCACGTGTGTCATAGACTTCAAAGTTTCAAAACATAATTCAATTAGTAAATGTTGTTACATAGTAGGTGGAACGTATGCCAAACAATAAAAGTTAATGCTAAGAATTGGATTTTTTCAAATTTGGGTTGATTAATTGAACCATCTAGTTTGGTTCATTTGTATTTCATGACATTTTCCCCAACATTTGGGCCTCTAAGGCCTCCAATAGCTAAGGAATTGGGACACAAACCCAAAAAAAAGTCCAAGAACAATTTAATAATTTGCTTTATGTTGTTGGATTAAGACTACACATTGAACTTAACTCATAATCTATAATGATAATTCCAATATTACAAGTTCAATATGTTCTTAGTCAATGCCAATTGACAAATTTCCCTTTCACCAATCCTACTTGTTATAGCAAGTGAGTCGCTGGCCTAATGTAAAAGGCTATAATGAGGACTCCATTTCCTATTGTTTCAAACAAGATTTCATATTTTTTTATTTAAACAAACAAAATGGAAAGTAGGCAAAGTGAAAATATATGACAATGAAGCTTGTGAATGATTGAGGACATTCAGGTACCCTAGTGGCTAAAGGGTATGGATGTGAAGCTGCTAGTTGGGAGTTCAAATCTGAACTAGACCTCCCTCTCTTGATGTTTTGTGAGGACAATAAGCTATCATGGTTGTAAAGGTCAAGGAAAATTGTCAACACCCAAACAAAATTTTATAAAATAAAAAAATATCAAACTTCAACATGTAACTTGGGAAAGCCCAAGAAACAACTGTGCAAAGAAAGCTCATGATAAGATCAAGAAAAATCACCACATTGCTGAGCCATCCAGAGCTTGAAGGAGCGTTTTCAGGAGGGACCAAAGGTGTCTCAATCCCAGCAGGGTTCCGCACAACATCTCTCTTTCTTTTTGGTGGCCCTTGTGAAAGATCAACTCCTTTTCGCTTGAGGCCATCGGAATTTCTCATACTTCACACTTCTGAAATTGCTTTTGCTCACTGCTCTCATAAATATTTTTCTCTTGACCTTTTGGTCTCATAAAACCTGCTACAAATCCTTTGCCATCCCAATAGCATACACAGGGTATGATGTGTGTCCCTCACATCACAGATTCCCGCAAGCTACGCTGATCTTTCCACTAGATCTCCCCAAAACACATCAACCCCTTTCCTCTTCACGATCTCCCTGGAATTCTCAGACTCTTCTCTCACTCCTTTTCGACTTTTCTTGCAGATGTTTCTTCTTCTTCATTTTCTCCTCGCCCAGAAACTTCTAGAAGGGTTGTGCCCGTGACTGTTCAGACTCTAGCATACGCGCTTTACCTATTTCTTGGCCACTGAACAATTCATTACTTTCTTTTGTGGAACACATGTCTCTATTTTCTACTCATAATTGAGGATGGAATATGCAATGTCAGCTTGAGACTTGTTCAACGTGCTTTACTTTTTGCCTCTGGCCTCCTCCATTATTTATCATCATGACTTTTGTTCACATCCACACACAGACCTTTCTTTTACCAAAAAACTATAGCTGAAAAAAAAGCTAAGTCATCAATTTAAAAAGTGCTAAAATCAAATGCTTTTTGAGATTCTCAATAGCCGAAATTCAACCAAATTCAAAGAAAAATTGTCACATTTCCGTACATGGTTTTCAAGTAGGTAGCCAAAAATAAGAGAAATATGTTAAAAAAATTCTAATGCCATATTTAGCTTAATCTGACTAATCTTCCTATCGATGATAGCCACTTGGGCTATATCTCAAAACTGACCCAAAAATTTATTCATCCACACATTTCCTGCTGTTGGCTGATTTCAACCAGTGCATTATTGAAGCGCTCTGCCAGAGCTCATGCTGCAGGCAATGCATTATTAATCGGGTCTTGGGCGAACCGGCCAGGATGAATTGATCACATTGGGATCACTGTAAAAACCCCCAAAACCCATTTAATTGGTCGTATTAGGCCCCAAATTTTATAGATTTGGACTTTGGGACCCTGACTTAGTCTAGGGAAATGATATTTATAAATATTTAGAATATTTACGAGCAATTTAAATGAGCTTTGTGGATTTTACCATGATCCGAATGTGGGGGTCAATTTGCCTTGGTCGGGTGAAACTGGCCTACACTAGAGCCACCGTGAAAATCCCAAAGTTTTTGGAAGCAGCTTCAAAACATTATAGATACATGTAGCGTCCTTAGAGCATCTCCACCCCACACCTGCAAACACCCCTTTTCATTAAACTTTGCACCGGGATATCGCAACTCATGCTCCTCTCCAGTATTTATGTCGAATTGCAGTGGTTAGTTTAACCCCTTTAAAAGCTACTATGGATTTGGACGGTGACTCGTACTGGTCCAGATGTAAAGACAGAAATGGTCTTTGAGTGTTTAAAAGGATTTTTATGACGTTTGTGGGTGGGGACAGTGATCATTAAAAACTGTTCTATTTTAATATGAAGCAGTTTTTGGGGTGGAGATGATCTTAGTCAAAATCAGGGTCTCTAAATCGACAAAGACAGCCTCTAATAGGCCTCACTCAAGAAGGTGAGTGTAGCAGTGTAGGTGCTGGTTCGCCCGGGCCAGTGGCTATGATTGGAGGAGCCTTGGGGGTGAAGGACAAATTAGATGGACGGTCATAGCAAATAAATCCAGAGTAGAAAAACAAGAGAAATTCTGTACAGAGCAGTGATTTTTCTTGGTGAATCTTCACACTGTGGCTACAAAGAAAATTTGAAGTAATTGGGAAATTTTGTTTTAATAGTGTGAATTCGAGAAAAATGCTCATAAAATGGAAAAAATCGACAAAGTTTACAACCCACAAAATTGAAATATATATATATATATATAAACACTGTTACAGAGGTATATATGTGTGCACTCTAAATAAAGTATGGAAAAACATGTTGTGAAACTAATGGTATTTTACTGCAAGACCCTTTTGGCTCCTTATGGTGAGCCTGTTCCCCATAATAACTCCAAGACACATGAAAGAAATGTTTAAATTTGAACTCTTCAACCCTCATTTATCTAAGGCCCACTTTACACTAGGAGTCAGGGCTGAAAAAACTTAGGGCCAACTTTGAGCATTTTTGGCTTGTTGTTTGGCCCCAAGTTACTACTACCAAATGATAGAACATTCTTCACAAGGGTTGCAAATTGGCTTCCCAAATTTGATGGTTTCCTTTTCTTCAGCCTTGGGGTCAATAAAATAAAGTTCATTGTTTATTAGTAACTTGGGGCAGATTGGAAAGATTTTTTAAAAATTTCAGCCTTGACTCCTAGTGTAAAGCCCTGGGGGCTGATTTCAACTTTTGCACCAATAGGATTGCTTGATTAGAGTTGAAGATCAGCCTTGACTCCTAGTGTAAAATGGGCCTAAGAGCAGCTCCACAGGTACTGGATATATGGTCCTGAACATTGAATTTTGGCTCAGCACAGTGGCTTTGGGCTTGGAGATTTTCTCTGAGAATACCAAGGCAGGCAAAGGGCTCAGCCAAGGACAATACCCCCTGTTGATTGTTAGATAGACTGTTTTCTAGGTGGTTGGTCCAAGTGGGTTGCTAATAGCTATTACTGGTTACTGATCATCTGCAGTGTCAGTTTTAGTGTAGGGTTGGGGGAAAAAAAAGAAAAGAAACTAATCCTCGTTTTGGGAAATATTGTGTTCCATTGCCATATACTCAGAGCACCTATGGAGCGAGCTGCTCTAAGGATGATTTTAGCTACAACAGAAGATGTCTTTGCATTCAAGTGATTTCAGTACATTATGAATGAAGTCACTAGTTTAAATAAATTGAGACTAGTTGAAAAGTAATGAATTCACTCATTTAATGAAGGGGAACTAGTGAACAGCACGCACATTTTGTAATAATTAGAAGCAAACACAAAGTGTTTTTGTAGCTGGGTACCAGTACAGGTGCTGGTTTGGTCAAGGTGTAATTATACCAGGCACAAATACTATGAGTGGTCCCATGGCCTTGGGATGTGTGGCCACAACATGGGAGGGTGTGCCCTGTGAATAGTGAAACAGGGGGTTCCAGTACCATCTTTTCCTGACTTTACAGATAACTTTAATATCACAAGTTATATTGGGGTAATGCCAACCGAGTAGTGCGTTCTCCCTGAAATAGGCCTGCACTGGCTTTGGCCAGTATGGGTTCTTTGGGGGTAAGACCTTTCTATGAGGGCGTTCTGATGTACAGCACTGGCAGAAAATTATTTTTTATTTCTTTTCCTGTGATACTCAACACATATCTCAGGATACGCCCCCCTGTTATCAAGGGGAAAAAAACTGAAATGCCCGTTTGCCAACAAGAAATCCTGCTAGATAATGTGTCCTCCAGATACACAAGAAATTCTTTACTGGTACTTTATGTGTAGGGTAACGCCCCAGGAGCGGGTCATTACTGAAATAAGGACCCCCTTCATCTCTGCCAGTGCAGCGCCAAGGGGGTCCTTATTTCAATAATGACCCGCTCCTGGGGTATTACCCTACACATAAAGTACTAGTAGAAAATTTCTTGCGTATCTGAAGGACACACTATCTAGCAGAATTTCTTGTTGGCAAACGGGCATTTCAGTTTTTTTCCCCTTGATATCTGCTGGTCCTTATTTCTGTAATGCCCCTGCTCCCTGGGTGTTGCCCAACATAAAGCACAGCCACAATTTTTAAAAACAGGGGTGACCATTTTGTAAAATGAAATGAAACACCCACCATACTCTTATATGGTGAGTGTTCCATTTTACGAAATGCTCATCCAGTTATAATGTACCCTCAAAAACTGCATTGAACTTAATGTCCACATGTTCTAACATGTTTCACTTTCACACAGAGTTGATATCTCCTCTTAATGCCCCTTGGGGCTCTAAACCTCAATCATAAAAATTGCAGATCACAAGTCACAAATGGTGAATCCCAAGTACACAAGTTCAAATTGGCTGGAGTGAACCAGCAGCCACCAATGCACCAATTGCAGATGAGGCTGTTGAAGCCGTTTTGGGGATGAACCAAAAGCACATCCTCCCTGCCCAAAGATATTGTTTTTGTTTGCCTCTTCTCTGTCCCAAAATTTGTTTGCCTCTTCTCCTACCTACCTCCCTCCCACCTACCTCTCCCCTCCTACCTCCCATCACCAAAGCCCGAGAGCTATTTGGAGCAGGAGCGCATTGCCATCGCCAAAACCCAAGAGTTGTTTGGAGTGAGAGCGAGAGCAAAACCAACACAGGGCTTTCAAGCGCCTGACGTGGGACCCAGAGCGAGAGCTTCAAGTTTCAAAGTAAGCTCCCTCCCTTATGAGCCTTTTTTTTCTTTTGTTGCAGCACAGAAGGTGATGGTAACAACGTTGTTGTCGCCTTTTTCCTTTTCTTTTGTTGCAATGTAGCGAAGAAAGCGACAACAACGTTGATGTTGTTGCCTTCTTTTCTTGTTTTTTGTTGCAACGCAAAAGGCGACAACAACACTGTTGTCGCCTTTTTTTTTTTTTTTTTTGTTACAACGCAACAAAAAAGGTGATGATGCCATCACCTTTTTCTTCTTTTTTGTTGCAACATAGAAGGCCATGGTAGCGTTGTTGTCGTCACCTTTTGTTTTCATTTTGATGTAACAAAGAAGGCGACGGTAGCAACATTGCTGTCGTTTTCTTCTTTTTCTTTTGAAAATGTTGTTTCATCATATCAAGCAATTGTTGAGTAAATTGTTGTTTCATCAAATCAGGCAATTGTTGAGCAAATTGTTATTTCTTCAGATGAAGCAATTGCTGAACAAATTATTGTTTTTTCAGATCAACTAATTGGTGAGCAAAATGTTGCTCCATCAGAATTAAAACCTTAGGAGCAAAATGTTACTTCATCAAAAATTAAAATTAAAAATTGATGTATCAAGCAATCTATGTGGATTAGAGTTAACAAGGATGATAATTTGTAATGTAGATTAAGAATTTCAATTGAAAAATGATGAGTTAGACTGTTTTAAAATTTACATACATTAAATTAAATGTAGATTTTAAAAATTGTACAATTTTTTTTATGTTTAATTATATCCGCACCTTCCATCATTTAATGGAAGGTGCGGAATTTTTTTTGTCAAAATTTTTTTATTGCAATACTTGAAAATAGTTAAAGTTTTCAAGAATTGTATTTGATTATGTGATTTTATGTTTTGTAATACCTACATTATGTAAACTTACATTTTACGTGTAAGGTTTTAGGGTTAGGGTTTTTTAATTACAAAGTAATGATTTATTTTTTGATATTTTTTTATTTAAATCCAAAACTTGAAATCGACTAGGTTTCTCAACCACCAACACCCCCTTGTCCACCTAATTTGGTTCAAAAGGACAAAGAATAGACGAAGGTTGGATCAAAATGGAAATGTAAAGTTGGCACTTGCATTATTGCATATTGTGCTAAATGGTTGTTGACCAAACATTTTAAGGAGGTGCATAGCTTGGTGGCAGAAAAGGCCAAACTTGGGAGGCCTTCAACTTTTGCAGGAGGTCCTTGACATCAAAACCATGCTAAAATTAATGTTCGCATTTTGAGAAATGTCCAAGCCGTGCAAAGGCAGAATGATCAAAAGGTTGCTAGTCGCACATGTGCCAAAGCAAAGAAGGAGTGGGTAAAGTTGGTAATTATTGCAAAACAATGTCCACCATTCCCAAAACCAACTTTGGTCAAATTAGCTTCAAAGTAATTGTTGCAGGCGTTGGGTTTAATTACTTGGGGCGTGGGAAGTGTGGCTCAAAATGCAACATCATGAATGGAGAAAAATGAAGATTTACAAGAGATTATTCGATCCACACATTGTGTATATGCACGACAATTGAAGATGGCATGGGATGTAAAAAATTGGGATTGAAAGTTTAATAAAATAAGTTAAACAAAACAATTGACAGATGTATTGGATTTTCATGAATCTAGAATGATTCATGGAAGGTAAGATATTGTAATAATCAATGTTTATCTTTTTTATATAATTTTGTTTCATCCAATGTGTGTTAGGGTTTAATTTGGTGGTTTTTGGTGTTTATAGGGTTGAAGAAACAACAAAGGAAGAATTTGTTACAAATGCAGTTCAGGTTGAGATGCAACACCGCCAGTTTTACATTTCTCGTCATGCAGCAACTACTTATCGAATTAAACACGAAATTGTAGATACTGATATGGTTTAGGGTTTTCACTTTATATATTTACTTAGGTTTTTTCAAGCCTTTTATTTTTTGGATTATCCAATTTTTGAACTTTGGTCCTATGATATGTTATGGAGAACCTTTTTTTTTCATTAGGTTTTTTAGCAATTTTTCATCCACCCATTTTTTTCATTTTTTATCAATATAATATTTTCTTCTACTCACACTTATTTAATGGGTATATGGTTAATCATATATGTCTTCTTTGTCATAATTTTCTTAGTACTTAAGATGTAAGAATCAAACCTTAAATAGGGCCATATGAATAAGTAACATTAATTTGTCTAAGGTCTATAAAGATCAAAATGAACATTATGTAATACTTACATCTAATGTAATAGACTCACATCACTTAAAGACTTTTAAAACAATACACACATTTTAAACATATAATACTTACATCATTTTCTATTATAACTTCCATAAGGCCATTTTCAAATATGCAATACCTACATATGGGTCCCATAAAAGCTGCTGGTTATTTACATTCAACGCAATACCCGCATATAGGATCCTGTAATAGTCATTGGTTGTTTGTATTCAATGCAATACCCGCAATGAGGATCTCATAATAGTCTCTAGGTTTTTACATTCATTGCAATACTCGCATATAGGGTCCCATAATAATTGTTGGGTTTTTTCATTCATTACAATACCCACATATAAGGTCCCATAATAGTTTCTAGTTTTTACATTCATTGCAACACCCCACGTGGGTCCCATAATAGTCGTTGGTTTTTACATTCATTGCAATACTCGCATATAAAGTCCCATAATAGTTGCTAGTTTTTTCATTCATTGCAAAACTCACATTTTGTCATAAACTTAATTTAGAATAATAATTAATCTAGGGTTATAAAAAAACATATTTTGGGTACCCATACCACTTATTAGTTATTTTGAAATGACGCTACATGCAGGTATTGCAATTAGGGTTGGGTCTTCACATAAGGTTTTTACCTCAATCACCTATGGATTATTTCAGTATGAACTTGCATGTACGTATTGCATTTAGGCCTTGGTCTTCATTTAAAAGCCCACCCAAACTATGTATTACATATTTCAAAGCAACCTTACATGTGGGTATTGCATTTAAGGTTGCCCTTTCACTACAAGTTTTACTTTAATCACCTATGGGTTATTTTCTGAAATGAATTTCAATATAGCTATTACATTTAGGGTTAAGGTTTCATATAATTTTGTAATATCCACACACATACTTACTTTCATCAATTACAATTTTAGCTTTAATTTTATTAATAATTAAATAAAATCTATAACAAAACACACAAAAAAATGTCTCTTACCATTTGTTAATATCTCCAAATTGATTTATTTCATTTTCTTTAAAAATATATATTGCATTATTTTGCATATAAAATTCCCCCTAAAATGCACCGTAGATTTATTTTATTTACTATAGACTTGTAAAAAATAATTAATTAATTTAGGGTTTCCCAAGCTTTAAATTTGATTCATAATCCAATAGTATATACTTATAACAATTATATGAAAAAATGTGCTTTCTTTTTAATAATTTTTTTTAGTTCAAATTTAATATGTTATAATATAATAAGGAATAGACATTAAACCGTCATAAATGCTTATTAGGCTTACATGGCCTAGGCTAGTAAACTACCTATATAACTAATATGTTTACTAAATAAATTCAACCACTTTTAATACCTACATAGATCATCTAAAATATTAACCTAGAAGGCCTACACTAATGAATAAGCTACACATGTAGCCTATTAGGTAGTTAATTAGGTTACTTAACAAGTAACTTATTAACCTATTACTCATGTTTAGGCTAGGTTGTTTAGTTTGGTCAATGTCAACACATTAGTCAATTTGACAACCTTGGCAATGAGCTTTTGTTGAAGCTAATAATTTGTGAAGGCTATAGAGTTTTGGTTTTTTTTTATGAACATTATTGTGTTTTTTGAATAATTGAATCATGTTTCAACTTCTGATGTTGTCAAAAACATTACAAAACAACTTGGCCCTCACAAAGCTTCCATCTCCACACAAACTTTGGCATGGCTTCTAAAAATTTGTGAATATTGAAATGAATATAATTCCATAATATCATTATTTATATTTAATGTGTTATAAATAACAATATATTTGGACCAATATTTAAACCAATATTATACATCATAAAAAATAAAGTTTACATAATGACTTGTGTTATATATGTATAAAATATATAATATTTTTGAACCACTATCTAATTATTTTAACCAATAAATTATTTACTATATAACAGAAAAGTATAAAATAAAATTTCAATCAGACATAGGATTAATATATGGGAGAGATCATTTTTATTACTATGT
>Ga0209611_10009273_pt1 | contig 14961 bp, 16 predicted proteins | sample S1TSphgellanicum_3_FD_187693 | JGI IMG/M metagenome (GOLD analysis project Ga0209611, IMG submission 187693) | Host-associated microbial communities from peat moss isolated from Minnesota, USA - S1T2_Fc - Sphagnum magellanicum MG (SPAdes) (version 2) | ecosystem: Host-associated > Plants > Peat... | reverse complement strand
CTCTCCTCCAACCTTGCTCTTTATTCCCTTCCATGTACCACCACATTGACAAACCATATGGGATAACTATTTCTCTCCCTCCTTATTCTAACATATTGTTGGTACTAACATATCTTCAATCTACCTATGTCTTTGATTACTTGCAACACTTATCTACCACATAGTTTCTAATATCTATCACACCACTATCTATGTTTCATCTACATCATAATCTTCAACAGCAAATACATAGTGTCTACAAATGAAGATGTAACCCAATAAGATGTAAAGAGTAGTCCAACAACATCTAAAGGAAGGATAAGCAATTGAAGAAATGGTTCAAGTTGTAGAATGCTTACACCCCAACAAGTTTTTTTTGGTCATATTAAAAGACCTCCAAAGTGACTTGTTGATTACTACATGTTGAAGGTGCATCCTTTTTCAAGATTAATCTTAAAACAATAAATTTACTTCAAGAATTAAAAATTTATTTGAAAACGATAATTAGCCGACAACAAAATGAATGGGAGCTTGCCATGGAGGATGAGTACAAGTTTCTTCGTATAATCACAATTGGATCTTAATTGATCTTTCATTATAAAAAGAAGGTAATGTTAATGTGCAAGTGGGTGTTTTGTTTAACATCAACACGAACAATGAAATTGTAAGATACAAGGCAAAAGTGGTGGCAAAGGGGTATTTTGAATAACATGGAATAAATTATGATAAAACATTTTCACTTGTTGTGAAATATGATTCAATCACAATAATTTTGGTAATTGTTGCAACTAACAATATTAATTGAACACAATTTAACATTAAAATTGCTTAGTTGAATGTTTAATGATTTGAGAAAAAATATATACATGTGCCAACTAGAAGGCTTCATACCAAAAAGGCAAAACAATAAGACATGTTTACTACTAAAGAGGCTATTTGACTTGAAGCAAGAAGGTAAAAAATGGAACAAGAAGTTTAATAATTTTTTGTTTCCTACAATTTGAAGTCGAATAATGCTGATCCATGTCATTACAACAAAAACATGTTCATTTCACCCCTCCCTATTATGATTAAGAGGATCATAAAATCATTTCAACATGATCAATTTTGTCCATCTTGACTAACCCAAAAATAACAATGTGTAATTTAATTAAGTTCAAAAACAATTTAGTCAAAATGGGTGCAAACAAAATAAAATGAATTAACATGATTATTTTTTAAAAAATTGTATGTTTGTTTTCCCAAAAATAACTTTTTCATATGAATGAATTTTCAAACAATTTTTTGGGCAACTTATTATAATAAATGCTTATTGTTTTCCAAGTACATGACATTTTTTTCTTCATCATTTTTGAATAAATATGAATTTTTGAAAGTATTTTAATTCCTTGTAAATTTAGTGTTAAATTGTTTTTAAAAGTGATGATAATTTTAATTCATAACTATTTTTTATTTTCTTACATTCTTAATGTTTTCTTGTATAATAAACCATAATTTTTCTTAACACATCATGTACATTTTACCCCATTTATGTGTGGCAATTGACTTTTGTAGTTTTAAAATTATGGTTCAATTTTGAAATTTTTTTTTTGAGTTTTTAAAGTTTTAGAATTTCACATATTTTTGGGTAATATGAATGTTTTTTTAATGTGGTTAATAGATCTTTATCCTCTTAATTTTTTTCCTATCAAATGTGTTTTTATTATATGAATCCTTTTGATAGTTCTTTGCAAAATTAACTTCTGTCTTACACGTTTTTATTCACTTTTGAAGGTCTTAAATTAAAATTTTATCAAATAGATTTTTGATTTAAATTCTTTGAGATTCATATGAACCAAGAAAAAAAACCTTGCTATGATTGTCATGGTTTTAAATGGAAAAACATAAATATTTATTCAATTTTGGCTATGTTTCTTTGTGATTCCACATGCTTTTTGGCTTGTTGGATTGTGATTACACCCCATTTGATATCTATTTAGAGTGAAATTTTAATTAAAAAAAACAAGAAATTTTATTATGTTGTGTGTTTATGTTAGTAACATTAGAAGAATTAATGTCATATGCAACCTCTTGTTAAACAACTAATGATCTTCAACAACTAAATAAACAACTATGAACCATAGGTATTTGTAATTATTTAACTTATGTGGCAATATGTGTAATTGCAATCTCGTGGTCATTACAACTAATGGATTAATGGAATGAATGTTTCACATAATGTGGGCATGTATTCAATTTTATATATTTTCAAGCTAAAGATGTAAAGTTGTTAAAATGATTAAACAACAATAATAACTATGACATTATGATATTGCATATGATATTAAAAGGGTTTGGTATTTTATATAACTACTCATTAAAAAAATTATAATATTATTTAGAATTTGTGATGTGAAAAATTAATGTCCATCACTTTTAATTTAACATGTGCAATTTTTCCACATGGTGTAAATATGTAATCAAATCAACACAATTGTAGTCATAACTTAATTGTATATTGTGAATTATATCGAAAATATAACAGAAATTGACATCATACATCATTAAATATAATTTAACATGTAAATTCATTATTTTTTTCATAAGTCATTTTGTAATGGCAATAGTCATGTATGCATTACATGAAGACACATGTGTATATGAAGTTCAAGTGGAATTATTTTTTAAGGATATATAAAAGTGTTATATTTTAGTTCGTTATTTTTACAAATGGCATGCCTACATGTATAAAGGTTTAATCAATGATAATTAAAAATTAAATCATGTGATATTTATGTGTATGTTTATAGTTTAAAAATTTACACTAAAGTTTTTGAAATAAATATTCTAAATTGATATAATATATTTACATCTAAATTTTTTATGGAAGTATGGAATTATAAATATGGATTAAATTTAATTCAAAATCTTAAATTTAATTTTAATTTATGTCCCAAAAATATTAAATCAGTTTAATTTAATTATTAAAAAATCCAAATGTATATATTAAATATTAAATATTAAAATGAATTAAGAATTACCAATTATATTTTACTTATAACTAAAATCAGAAATTTAAAACATTAAATCTGAATATTGAATTAAAAATATGTAATTAAAATGTGAAATTAATTTATTATGAATTTATTTAATTAAATAATGATATGAATATGCATAAGATTTGAAATATACATGTTTATATTTATGCAATGATATAATATATCATAAGTTGAACGACTGGTTAGATGGTTAAGAAGTTGGTTTGTGACCATGGAGATGAAGGTTCAATTCCCTCTAATGACAATTTAAACTTGGTCATAAATGATTATAATATGACTACATGGTTTGTAAATGGTTGTAACATGATTAAATGTGTCCTAAATGACTATAAAATGATTACATACTTATTTATCCATGTGAACATTACACATAGTTGTTTTGGACACAAGTTGACACATGTCATGTTGAGTTGCTTAAGCAAATTGTTTGGCACAACTCTAGTGACAATACTTGTTTAATCCAAAATGATTATAAATCTAGTTGTAAACATAGTTCATTTTTTCTAAAATCTGACTAATGTCAGTCTTGGCATCTTAAGTTGATTACTAGGTTTGAATTTTTAAAAATGTATCAAAAATTTGTTACATTGTCACTTTTTTTTAACTCCTTTACTAATCATGTTTCATCATGCACATTGGCACAAAGTGCATGATATTGACAATTCGAACTATGTGATGGTCTAAAATATTGACTTGTAAACTATTTGACCTCCTTTTTGTCATGAGTGATACACCTTAACAAAAAAATTGAACTTATTACCATATTTGTTGATGATGGATTAGTTTGCAATGAAAAGGATAGCACATAGAAAGATCACATGATTGAGAAGATGAAGGAGTTTGAAATAACCAATGACAATGCAAATGTGTAGGTGAGCCTTCACATTTTTAAAGACCAAACAAAACTAAAATAGTGAATTGAAATGGGTTATATATTAACAAAATTCCCAAGCATTTTGGCTTTGAGAATGTCACACCTATGAGCACTTTTGCCAATCCCAATGTACATTTGAAATTTTCTTTTACTACCAAGATACATAAAGAATCTTTCTCTTACCTTGAAGCAGTGGGGTGCCTCATGTTTGCACCACTAGGAACTCAACTTGATATTTCTTAAGACTTTTGTTGTAAATAGTGTGGAAAATTCACATTCAAGCCTAACAACATTCACTTTATCCTAATGAGAAGGATTTACAAGTATTTGTGAGGAATAGTTCATTGAGAATTACCCTATGACATTGGAGCCATTGCTAATATACTTGAAGTGTACTTAGATGTAGATTTTACAGGTGACCTATACATAGAAAGTCAAGAGACTGTTATTGGTTTTGTGTTACAAATGAATGGAGCATCATTATCATGGGGAAGTTGAAATCAAAGCAACATTGGAAGGAAACATGTTAATAGATCTTGCAAAACAAAACAATGGAACATTGGACAACGAATATAGATTAAAATTTGGGAACAAATGGATCTCATATATTGGGAACATCATGGGCCATTGGAAACAAGAACTTTATTGTGAACACCTTGGGACATATATTTGAATAAGAATATGCAGCAACATAAAATGCAACACCTAAGAGGAACAAAAGCCCTGCTGCAGCCTTGACTTCACAAATCTTCAAAGTTCAGGCCCTTTACCCTAAGAAGGAAAATATGATCCTTTTCAACACATTTATTTAATAACGCCACTTTGCCTAAGGTGATGGCATTTGAGCTTGAATACTTAAATAATGGATTCACAAATACTGCTGGTCATTGAGTGTAAATCTGATCTTACCATTCAATAGATAATCAGAAGTGATCTCATGTGGGTGACCCAATATGATCTTGGCCATTTGTGGGTGATCAAAAGTAATTTTGATCATCCACAGTTGACCAAATTTGATCTCAGATGGCCACAATCAATTCTGGTGGCCCATGAATGACTCTCTCAAATTTGGTCACCTGCAGATAGCTGAGATCATTCTGGTTTTCCACAGTTTGCCAAGATCAAATTCAGTCACCACCCTTACACAACCCAAATGAAATTTGGTCACCCACTGAGTTAAATTACTACTAAATAAGTGAGATAAATGAATGATACAAGTCTTGGACCAAAGAAGTAAGATCTCAACCTGGCCAACAATAGGCCTAATCAGGGATTTTTGTTTTTTTCCAAATTTCTGCCATAGCCCAGGTTGCCATCAACAATAAGAAGATCGAGTAGGCAAAATTTGGTTACAAACAAAGTATGAAACTTGGAAAGTTTAAGGATCCTCCTTTTTCTTTCCTACTTGATGCAGCCTGATGGTGATTCAGCCCAAACAAAGTCTAAATAATATGGCGAATTATTCTCAAGAATATGGATATCTTGTGACAGCAGTTGGAGACTGTTAGAAATTATTCCAGCCTCAAGTTTCCTTGCAAACTATTCAACTTTTAATTAATGTGTGCAAACCAAATTCAAATTTATATCATGATGGTGTTCAGCCCAGCAATCTTGACACCAAAGTCATATTATTTGACTAACATTTCACAATCTGGTTTTAAGCACAACAATTGCAAAATTTTGTCTGAAGATAGTACTAGAATTGTGTCCAAACAAACTGAAAACAATTTGCTCTGTGATTTAGAGTTCTGGTTACATGCATGCTCCCACCAACAAGTCTTTAGGTGGAATCTACCATATTAGGTCATGAAGGGTTCTTGGGATTCAATGAAGGTTAGTTACCTAATTTTGTGTGCTCTGAATTTGGTTGAATTGTTTTGGGACTTTGTTTTGCAAATAATTCCTGTTGTGTTGGAGTTGATGACCTAGGCAATCAGTCTAGTATGTGGTGCTCAAAAGTTTTCCAGCTGCTGCACAGTGTAGAGGCTTAGCAAACTTGAAAGAGGAATATCAATGAGTGACATAATGCCTTGTATGTGGCTCAATGTGATTCCTGTTCAAAACAGAGAATAATTTTCTTGTGCACTATGGGGTGAGCCCAAACCTGTCAAGAGTCATTAAGTGAGCTACATGATAATTTAGTGCAACATATTATTACATCTACATTGTCCAAAATGTTCCCAGTATAAGATCCACAATCAGGAACAAGGCTGGTGGTCATGGCAAGCATGTCACAAAGAGAGTGAAGTTGCCAGATCTGCATTGTGGCAATATGAAAGTCCTACATTTTAAATGCCAAATTACTAGGACAATATGAACAACAAGGCCTTGCAAGGCTCAAGGTCGATCTTGACCACATTGAAGACGTATGTTCACATGTGTCAGAGATTTAATTGCCAAGTTTTGTTTGCTGCCACCCACTGGGGGATGCAGCAGGTCCAGCTGAGATCAACTCATGATCTAGGCTTGTAGCAACAATCTAGTACCTATTGGTTCACAAGACCAAAAGTAGCACAGGCACCAGATGAGAGAGAAGAACCATTTGGCATGAATGTGAAGCTTCGATGTCCGTCACGTAGCTCTCTCCCTGTCGCCGAGATGTGAAGTGAGAGCCCACAGCATTTGCCAGACGGAGAAGCGGTGGAGATTAACCGAAGTAGCAAGAGATTCATACCAATTTGACAGCCAAACGGCACTCAAGGACTGGTTCGATGAGAAGGGCATGGTTGCTCATGGTCTTCAGCTTCAATCCTTACCCACCATTTGCCACGGTTAGTCTTCTTGCGGAGGTGAATTGCAGAGACTTAAAGCATAAGCTCAACATTGGGTTGAGCTTCACAGCTTTTGCCGAACACCTTGTGCACATGTTCATGAGCTGCAACTGGTCGAAGATCTCGGCTTCGAAATGTACATTTTCAGTACATGATATTGTCTTGCTGGCCATCCATCTAGCTGCTGCACAGACTGATGATCGTTTGGAAATTAGTAGAGCGTTACCTAGTAGCTTGAGATTCACGAGGCTCTTAACAGCATCCGGGTTTGTTGAAGGCCGCATTGATCTCGACTCGCAGCTCACTGGGTTGAATGTACACGTTTGTATCCTGATTGGATTTTCACTGCATGAACAACCACCGATAATTCTGCGTTTTCTGCGTTTTCTGTTCCTTGTACTCAAAATTAGCAAGCAATTTTTTCTCAGGACTCGACGCAAAGCAAAAAAAGAAAGACCCAAAACGCGTCATGAGGACTCTACAGCTTCGATCCCCACAAGATGATCTGGACTGAAAAAATTTCTTTTCTCACAACGTACAATAATCGAAGCTGCTCTTTCATGGTGAAGGTGGCGAACTTGTGATGCACACAAGTCATGCATGTGCTACTGAAAAATCAGATCATCAGTTTTACACAAAAAATGTATATTGTACAAATTAAGCTGGACTCACAATTGCTGAAAGAAAACTTAAACTTACAATCATGAAATCCAAAAGTAGCTAAGGATTTAACCCCATTTAGTTCAAGTACAGCTTTTGTTTGCAAGCTGCGCATCGCTAGTGTATTTTGGTAGCGCAGTACTACAATGCACACACATTATTCTAGATCACCAAAATGGCAAAGCTCGTGATTGTCCCTTCCCACATGCAAGCAAGCAAATGCACACAAACAAAAGGACTGTACACGGACACACAGAGCCAGAGAGAGAGAGAGAGTGTCCCTGAGTGTTCACACTTGCCGCCTCCTGTCAGGCCACTTCTTTCGGAGAAGGACGAGCGTTCACACCTTTGGGGGACGGGGGGTAAACTAAGAGGTCGTATATTTTGAGTTCCATTCACACCTGTGAAAAAGGAAGGTGCAAAGGCCCTGAAAGTTTTCCACTCTTAAGTTAATATGGCCCATGAGTTACAGCATTTTTAGTTTTTTGCAAACTTAAAACATGGAAAAACTAAAAATATTTAGAACTGTCTACATATTCCCTGTTTTTTGGGAAAACATCCACCAAATTTCCAAGAATAAAGAAAATTGGAAAATTTTCAGCACATTTCTATTGGGAATCTGAGTATTATAAATGGAAAACATTTTGATTCAAAAACTAATTATGCAACGATTTCATTTCTTAGCTCCAGTGATAACTTTTCAGTGTGAACATATGACTAGGAATTTTGTGTGTCCAGCTTAGCAGGTAGCCCTCAACATATGGTGTGCAGACATGCAAATAGAATTGTTGGTGGGATCGTACATTATGCATGATGAATGGTATGCAATGATAACAAAAGGATGTCTTTAGTCTTTACATAACCTAAGATTAGTGTGGCCTGTGCTGTTGGCCCAAGTGGTACTACGTCCTCAACTGATTTTTCCTTCCAAAACCTGGTTTTTTGGATTTTATTTGGATTTTCAGCGGCAGAAATCACTTAAAAATCAATATTTCTCCCACGTTCTGAATCCAAATCCTACCAAATAAATTCCACTAAATCCTCTTCATCAAGATCTTTCCAACAACACCAAAGGCACATTCCAATTCCTCCGAAATTTTCAGCTACTATTTAATTTAATTTTCAGTGAAGAAATCATTCAATATTCAAGAACTTTTGCACAGCAAGTCCAAACGTCATGGAACCAAGCCCATGCACCCCTCCTCATCAAGAGCTTTCCAAAGACACCGAGAACACAATCTGAAGCATCCTGGTTCGGTGGATCTCATAACTACAAAACAGAACAAACTACCTTCCTTCATAGATAGATGTTTACACTTTGTTGGCCTAAGGTTTTGAAAACGTAGCACAAACATGGATTTCAGACTTTTAACTTCAAAATTTGATTGGCATACAATTACATCACTCCATAGAAAAAGTTAGAATTGAGTTGTACTGATTTTTGAACTGTTTCCAGAACTAGAATTGGAACTAGAGCCTTTTAAAAACTGGACCTAGAACCAGGTTCCCAGTTCTATTTACGTATGGAACTGTAATTGAGATTGTCTTTAGAAACCTTTTTTGCTGGGAAAAAAATGGACTAGACCTTGGGGCTAACCAGAGGTTAATCAGAAGTTTATTACATTCTATAGGCCAATAGAATGTAAACTTTGGCTCTTTGTCAATCAAAGAACCAGTTTACAACATTCTATAGCTGGTCCAGAATCAAAGAACCATGCGTATGTATAAAAATCTTGCAATTTTCTTTATTTTCTATTAAAATAATTCTGATGTTTGGTGATTTTTTAAAAAAATCATTGAATTTAAGAAATAAAATTTCATAGATTTCTCAACTGTGTAAAATTTCACATTGAAAAAAAATGGCTGCCTCGAACCACAGGGAGCACCCAATAGATCCAAGAAGTGTGTACCAACTGGTGCTTTTTTTCGCCTAGAAATTTTTTCATTTCTTCAGTACTGGAATTGTGTTTTTAAAGTGTAAATTTGCCTAATTTTGCTAGTCTTTTGAAAAGATTCACCAGAATTTTAATATCACAAAATTGGGAAGGATAAACCCTGAGAGTGACCCACTGTTTGCAGAATTATAATATACTAAGAAGAAGATTCCAGGAAAGTAAATTACAATACAAGTGGTTTTTTCCGGCTACAAATTTTCGCCATTCTGTAAAACAAATTTGAAGAAAAAACAATTCTGTCTAAAATTTCCTGTTTTTTCAAAACAAATTCATCAAAAAACGAGCCTTTGATTGAATAAATCGCCAAAAATCGCCATAATTGGCTACAGTATGAAAGAGTGCTTAAGATTTTCTAATTTAATATTTTAAATATCGTTAAATTTGGCTAAATATAATTGCCACTTGAGCAACATCACAAAATTGAAAAGAAAACAGAAAATGGATCATCTCAATGAACATAATAAAAAGTTAAATAAAAATATTGAACAAGATCTTTCCCTTTAGATGCAAATTATTGATATTCTCGCCGCAACTGAGCCGCGAGGGTGTCCTTTCGCAGATTGCGTGCAGCAACCCAATGTCCTTCCTCATGACCGGCGATGGCGGAAGCCACAAGCCGCTGCAAGGACGTCGTAGACGGACAATGACCACTCCCTCAAGCAATAGACGAAAGCCCGTGCATACAACACGAGCAGCAGCTAGTAGCAAACAGAACTCGAGCTACTCCCAAGTTGAAATAAATAGGAACTGTTTTCTGATTCAGATTCAGATCTGCATCTTGCAGGTTCAGATCACGCAAGCTTAGATTTCAATTCAGATCTTGCAGGAAGTGTACAGAAGCTGAATTCCATTTCTCTGGCCTTGCCGAGGTCCCTCTCTCTATCCATCGATTACTAGTACTAGAGCAGGGAATAATTAGCACGAAGTTTTGTGGATTTAAGTATCACAGAAGAGAGTGATAATTATTATATTGCTGAGCTGCAATTATATTCGAGCAGTTTGTGCAAGGAGATTGTGCTGAGAGTGAACGGAAGAGAATTACATATATGGAGAAGAAGATGTCTGGCACTAGTTTTGGTATAGCTGCTGCCGCAGTGGTGTTTGTGTTAGTACTGTCTCTTCACTGTTGTGATGGGATCGACTTACAGAAGTCCAATGCTGCTGCTGCATCTACTTTCACTAGTCTTCCAAGACAGATCGCTCCTGGCCTGCAGTCCACATCTGTACGCGGACTTGCTGATCACAACTGCAAACATGTAAAATCTAACTAGACTCCCAAAAGAATGCATGACAGTTTGTGTGGAATTTATATGTATAGGAAATAATGATGATGCCTGTCGACTCCTTGAATACAGCTAATACCTGTTTCAATTGCAGGTGATTAGAGCTGAGCTTCTGCACAGAGATCACATGTCCTCACCACTTGGCTCAACGACACCCAAGTCACTAAGCGACAGGATCCTCGAGGCTGTGAAGAGGAGCATTGAGCGTAGGGACTATATCGAACGCAACATGAAAGCAGCAGCTGCAGCTGGCAGCGGACTGGAGAGCTGGATATCAGCCGGGGAGGGGGAATATTTCATGGAGATCGCACTCGGCTCACCCCCACAAACGCTTATAACGATCGTGGACACAGGAAGCGATTTGGTCTGGGTTCAGTGCTCGCCTTGCTCAGCCTGTTTCCCACAGACGGGCCCGAACTTCGAACCTGCAAAATCGAAAACATATAGGACGGCGAGTTGCGATGACAGACTGTGCCTGGTACAGCAGCTTCCACTGCACAATTCATTACTGGTTGATCGCTTACTTCAGCGAGTAGTGTACTGTCGAGCTCATATTCTGCCTGATTTTATTCTACTGATTTGATTAGTGACAAGAGACTGTGGATTCTAGTTTTCTAAGTTCGCCTATTGATCATGCTTGTGGATCTTTCCAGGATCTTCCGATACAGTCATGTGCGAAATCCAGCTGCAAGTACGAGTACGAGTATGGAGATGGGTCCATGACAATTGGAGCCTTCTCCTATGAAATCCTCACCCTAGAATCCAGCGGAGGAAAGCTTCGCAGTCTGCCCCAGATTGCATTCGGCTGTGGCCAGATGAATAGTGGAAGCTTCGCTGGAGCCGGCGGGATTGTGGGACTGGGAAGGGGTGCCGTGTCTCTCCCCTCTCAGCTCAGCCCTTCTATCTCCGACAAGTTCTCTTACTGCTTGGTGAATTTGGAGACCTCCGCCACTAAGACAAGCCCCATTTTCTTCGGAGATATTGCTGCTGCACAGACTAGTACCAGCGCAGCTGGCTTGAAATACACGCCGCTCATTAATAACCCTAAGCACCCAACTTTCTATTATGTTGGTGTCAATGGTATCAGTGTTGGTGGTCAAATGATTGCCGGTCTCTCAGCCCAAAACTTCACCATCAACACGGTCGGAAATGGTGGCGTCATCTTCGACTCCGGGACCACCCTCACTATATGGAACAGCAACGTGTATACCTTAATCCTGCAGGTATGACTGATCATCATCAGTCACTTCAATTCCCAACATTTCATTCAATTGTTTGCATGCATGCTGCACTTTAGAAAATTCCTTCAATCCTAAACCCTGAACCTTCATGAGCTGCCAAGCCCTCGTGCACGACAATTCCTCGAAGCTGGTTACATAGTGCACCCTGAAAAAAACTACAGTTCAAGTATGCCCATGCATATCTAGGTAGCTGTATATGAAAATCTTCAACTTTGGGTCATCATGAAATCCGAGTACCGTCATGCAAGACTGCACTCGACTCGCGGGTTCTCGTTATCATGATATCTAGAATTTCTTGTTGCATGAGTATGTATATGTATATTCATCATGTATGTGATTTCAACAATCTAAGTTGTATACAATCCTGATCTGCAGGCTTACCGATCCGCCATAGATTTCCCGATCGCAACCGGGGGCGGCTACGGTCTGGACCTCTGTTACGACACTAGCAGCCATCCGAGCGCAGTGTTGCCGGAAATGGTGATTTATTTCGACAACGACGTGCAGTTGTACTCCCCTGCCACGAGTATGTTCCTATCGGCGGAAGGCGACGTCAAGTGTTTGGCGATGTTGGGCGCCGTCACCGACTTCAGCGTCATTGGCAACCTACAACAACAAGACCATCTCTTGGTCTTCGACAACGTCAATCAGCGATTGGGATTAGCCTCCGCCAATTGCGCCTCCCTCTAATCGAACTAATTTCTAAGATTCTAGTCTAAGTAGTGGCTAGGTCAATCACTAATAATAATATCACTAATCTTGCAACCCATGATTAATTAATGTAATTCCAAATCTGATGCTCTTATTCCATCATGCAGGGTTTCTTTTCTAGATATAGTTATAAATTATTAATTGATATTGCATGGACCAATTTGTCATCAACTGATTTAGATAGTAGTGACTTAAATTTGGGTGAATAATCAATTAATTGCAACCTGCTGTTTTTGGAATTATTGAAAGTTGCTCCTTAGTGAACAATGGGTATGGTTGTAGCCATCTAAAGGTGGTAGCCATATAAATTTAAACCTGTTTACAATTTCATTGTGCAGCTAACTTAATTGCAAGTAATTGTGGGTTTCAATTCATTTCTCTAGATCATGTTCTCATCCATGATATTAATCAAGATCCCAGTTATACAATGCGGTCATAATTTGGGTACTTAAATGTCTTGGTGTTGCCTTCAATATCCAATACCAGTCAGTGTGTAGGCCCATTTATGTTCAATAATCAGGGTCTTACTGGTTCTTTGGATGGGTCATTGGGTTGGTGGTTGGGGAACTCTGTTGTTACTAGTGTTGGCCCGGTTTCTGTGCCCACATCTGGACCCAAGTTGAAGAAACAGACCTTTGGCCTGTCTTCGTGGACTTGAACTGGGCTGCCTTAGAACTGGACATTGCGGGTATATGTGAACCTGGACCTTTTGCAAAATGAGACCTGACAAGTTTGGAGTTTTTTTTTCCAAGGCTTGGGTCAAAGGGTTAGATTATTGTTAGGGTCTTAGGTCCTAGCTTATGAAGCTTTAATATTTAAAGGCATGCATCTCTATTTGCAACACTAAAATGGCCTTCATAAAAAATATGTCAGATGCAATCCAACCTTTAAATAGTGTTAAACTCAATCTAAACAAATTTGGACATTACTACAGCCATACAAGTCACCAAAGCTGAAACAAATGAGGGTAAATATCATTGAAGGCAAAGAGTTGCATCCTGTGTCAAAGTGAAGATCATGTTTCATGGGGATCCCAAAGGCAAATCAAGGCCTATGAAGCCTTTACATATATATATATATGGTCAATAGGCACACTCCCAAGGAGGATGAGTTGAAATGCAACTTCAATTGTTTAAAAACAATCCGAAACCTGAAACCAGGCATAAACCAGTTTTCGATGGTTCTCGCTTTTTTGTGAGAACCCTCCGGTTTCGGTTCTCTCACTCATGTTGTAAGAACCTCATTGATTCTCTAATATATAAACAAATTTGGGCTGGTGAGAACCGATCAGGCTACCCAAAAAAAATTCAAACGCACCCGGTTCTCAGATAAGTCGGTTCTCATATATATACAACGACAACCAGTTTTCACAACCTGATTATTAAAATTTTCATTAATTAAAATCAGTTTTAATAATTCAATTACTTCATCACACGAAAAAAGCAACATCATGCAAGAAAAGCAACAGCAACAGGAAAAGAATAAAAGCAATGAGAAAAAAGCAATGGGAAAAAAGTAATAGTAATAAAGAGAAGAGTAATAGCAGTATAAGAAACAAAGTAATAGCAACAGGAGAAGAGTAGCAGTCGTAAGTGAAGAAGCACAAGAGGAACCAATAAATGATACAGAGAACTCTAAGAACCGGATTTGATTTCTGTGAGAGAACCTGTCCGGTTCTCCAAAAAAGTATACATGTATACATTTGAATCGGTTCTTATAACCGGTTCTCGATCAGGTGAGAACCTGAGGTCGGTTTGAAGTTCGGTTCTCACATTAAGAAGTGTCAGTCTGTTCTCACATTTAAAAGTGTCAATCGGTTCTCACCGGATAGAGAACCGGGGCAGCATTTGAAAACCGCCCAACACTGGCATGAACCCAGTGTTGATCGGTGTCATAAAGCTTAAAAATCGTTTAAATGAGAATCAACAGTCTAAAACATTGGACTTGACACCAAAATCGATGGGTTTTTATTTTTAGAGTATTTCATTGACCTGAAATCAAAAGGTTTTCCACTTTATAAAGGAATTCTAGACTTTGGTTCAATGAGTCTTCTAAAAATCAAGAACCAATCAAGAATGTTTGTTACATTCATCAGTTCCATCAATTTTTTTGTAATAGCTTTAATTGGAACAAGAGGTTCTACCAAATTCTAGAAAAAAAATTGGAACCAGGACCAGAAGTCCTTTTTGAAAGCTAGAGCCAAATAATGCTCCATTTGGAGCTGTATATATTCACAAGATAAATACAATGATCAACAAAAATGCCAATAGTATTGGATTGGTTGACCACAATGATTGCGTCAATGAATACTCTATGTTTCATCCAGTGTTATTTCATCCAGTACACAGTGATAGAGGCCTGGATAAGGGGTGTAGGTGGAGATGCTCTAAATAAATTGAAAAAACCACCTTTTTAATTATAAAATGTTACAGGGAATAGAAACCAGCTA
>Ga0209611_10009271_pt1 | contig 14961 bp, 14 predicted proteins | sample S1TSphgellanicum_3_FD_187693 | JGI IMG/M metagenome (GOLD analysis project Ga0209611, IMG submission 187693) | Host-associated microbial communities from peat moss isolated from Minnesota, USA - S1T2_Fc - Sphagnum magellanicum MG (SPAdes) (version 2) | ecosystem: Host-associated > Plants > Peat... | reverse complement strand
TAATTTGGAAATGTCCAGCACTAAGATGTCCTCCTGGAACTGACTGCAAGGGGATTGCTGGTATTGTGCCCTAATCTGCTTTGGCAGATAGAAAACTTAGATTTTCCATGAAGACTGCCAAGACTAAACTAGAAAAGCTGTGTAGTGTTGTATATCTACTAGTGGTTGCCACTTTTAAGAAGGTAGATAAATCTGTGCAAATATCTTCTTCTTTTCTGCCTGTCAATTGTGTCAGAATCTCAATGTCCTGAGTGCACTAAGTAAGTTGTACTCTCTGCTGTTTAACAAGGGATTCCTTTGGGGTGTTTGCTGGATGATAGAGCTAGATCTCCAACCAAAAGTTTGAGGTCTTGTGAATGTGAACTGTGTCCCCATGGGGGTAGCCATCTTGAATTTTGGAGCGGTGAACAGACTTGCCAATTGAATCCTCTTTCATACCTTCTCTTGCAAACTAAGGCATTGTGGGTGATTTTTGCAGGCTCGGGTTGGTGTCAACGATCAAGGTGAGCAGCAAGTTAGTCCTGGAGTTGCAGTGATGAAAGTGTAAGGAAACAGCTAGCGTGAATCAAAACAGGCATGTATGGTGCTTTAGTCAGAGTGTTGTGCTTATGCCTTCCTCTGCCTCTGGTGTGAAGGATCGTGCAAATGAAATATACAAGAAGGTAGAAGACCTCAAATCCATTCGTGGCCGCAGTCAGGATGCCATCTTGGCGGCCTGCCTCTACATAGCTTGTCGCCAGGAGGATAAGCCCCGCACTTTCAAAGGTTTAAAAATGCCTCACCTATCTTCTTTTTTCTCCTTTGTTCCTGTCTGGTTGGAACTGGACTTTCACACCTGAACTTTCTTTCAGGATGATGTTGGTAATCAGCCATCAGCCTGTTTGTTAGCACTTATTTGGTATCTGAACTCTCTGTCATAGAGATCTGCTCAGTGGCAAATGGGGCCTCAAAAAAGGAGATTGGGCGAGCGACAAAGTTCATAGTGAAGCAATTGGAGGAGGAGATGGGCATGTCTATGGAAATGGGCACCATACATGCTGGTGACTTCTTGGTGAGTCTTTTTTGATATCTTGCACTGTCTTTTTATATCTCATACTGATTCCCATGGATAGAGAATCTGTCCCTCATGTCATATTGTTCCAGCTTTAAAGGCATGGAGCAGACTGACATCTATTATGTGTTCAAAGTGGCACTTTTTCTCACTTTCTTATAATTTTGGTCCCTGTTGTACACCTTATCAATCCTGTCACCTTTCTTGATATGGATATTGCAGAGGAGATTTTGTTCACACCTTGGGATGAGCAATACAGCTGTCAGAGCTGCGACCGAAACAGTGAAGAGATCTGAAATGCTTGACATCAGGTATTCTACTTTGAACACAGCTTCTCAGCAACCTCCTCAGTTCATAAATCTCTATCTCTACAAAATTCAAAGCATTGATCTGGAATGATGCACTATACTACACTCAACAACTGGAGATCTATCTGGCACACACAAACCCCTTCCAAACTCTCTTTGAAGTTGTCATCTTGCTTTCCGTTGTTCAATTCTTTCCTAAGTCAAATTCTTACTTAAGTGACATAAGCAGGGTCGTTTCTTCTGGTCAAATTCTACCATTGCACATTCTAATGGTGTGGTTGTATGTTCCCATTATGACTTGAGCTGACCAAATTATTTGGTTCTTGTTGATGCAGGAAGAGTCCCATATCAGTGGCAGCAGCTGCCATATATATGATTTCACAACTGTCTGATGATAAGAAGAACTTGAAAGGTATTTTAAAACATGTCATTGGCTAGAGGGTAGACTGATGTTTGACTAATCATATGATAGTTCAGGATAAATGGAGGCGATTCTCTTCTTTTCAACCATTGCAAGTCATTAGTTTTTTCTTTTAGAGTCAGATCATCAAATTGAGCTCCAAGTCAGAAATTGCTTGTTCTTGACATCTATTCCCCATAAAACTCCAAATCTAGAACCCATGGTACTTTTCATTTGGTATGCTGTTGTTAATTAACTTTATTGTTGGTGGTGACAGATATATCAGGGGTCGCAGGGGTGGCAGAGGTCACCATCAGAAATTCATATAAGGACTTATACCCACATGCAGCAAAGCTGATCCCAGATTGGTTTGCAAAAGATGTGGACTTGAAAAACCTTTGTACCCCATAATGAGCAAGCTCATGGCTGCAAGATGCATTTACTACCAGCCAACCCAAAAGATGAGAAAGAACCATGCTCAAACCATTCTGGGGATTATCTGCCCATTGTAGCCTAGGTGGGTCCTTTAAGGAACATGTGAACTTTGAGAGCTTGGTTTCAAAACTGTGGGAACTCCATTTACAGTTAAGTTACTATTCCAAGAGCCCGCAAGGAGGGCTAGGAAGGTGTGTGGGAATGTGAGAAATTGTGAACTTCCAAGTTGCAGGTCATGTTGGAGCTCTGGTATGTTGAAGTTACTCTCCAGTTCACAGTTGCTAGTAGCTGATGGTTTTTGGAGGTGCACACACATGTGGCTCTTGCCTTTTCCCAGTAATGGGCAAGGTGAGCCTGGACTTTTGAGGCATTTTAGTCAAAGATGTTAAGATAAGTGGATTTGGCCCCATTCAAAGCTGGGGTATTATATGTCCACCAGGGAGAGTGTGAGAAGGGCCCTTGTGGGCTTCATCTCAGTTAGAGGGAATGGCAAATCTATAGACTTCATTATGTGTCACTCAGCCTCAAGCTTGTCCACCTTAATAATAGTCCTCATATTTGCTTCTTGTGATAGTTGGTAGTTGGTATTCCACTAAACAACATAGTAAACATCATCAAATTCCTTTGGTTCTCCTATTGCTGTAGGAAGCCAACAGGACTAGCAACTTCACACTTTGAGATGTTTGTATCATAAAAAACTGAGATCTTGCAAGATTTGCATTGTCATTTATCTTTCAAACAGTCAGCTGTGCAAGTTATTAGTAGACAGCTGCAGCAACTTACTGGCATAACCCTCCAAGGATCCACTCAACTGAGTGCAGCCTATAAGCTTGCTTCTTGGAACTGGATAATAGTGTGACTCCTGATGCTGCGAGAAAGCTTTGCTCCTGCTGTATCACTACTGCAACTGGAAGCTCTAGAGCTAAAGACAATCCTCTACGACATTTGATGTAGCAAATGGATGCCATTAACGTCCCTATTATTGGCCAAGGTGACATGACATCCATGTTGGGGAGTTATTTGGTCAAAAGATGGTGGATGAAATTAATTACTTTGTTCCAGACATTAGAATTTTTTGGGGGAAAAAGTTTGCAATACCCTAAACCTTTGTTTTTTTTGCCAATTGGTGCATATTTTCAAACTTCTTTGGGGAGGCCCAACCAATAAAAAAGGCGTTTGGAACTTTGTTCCCCCATGAAGGGTTGGAGGAAACAAAGGCTGCATACCACACCCATGACATCCATCCATGCCCTTAAGAGGATGTGCATTATAAATAGCAAAGGGATCATCTCATTGCCATGTTGTTCTTGAAACCCTAAATCCATCACTGCCAACAATTCATCAAGCTCCCCTTTGGAATTGTTTTGCAACAACTCTAAGCTTCCATTGTTATTGTTGAACATGCAAGTGCTAATTTTTTGTCAACTGAACTTGAGGAATGTAGTTGGGAATGCCATAATCCAACCTCACTCAATCCTTATTGCCAATATGTTTTAGGGGGCAGAAATTTATCATCTTTTTGCAACTCTTAAGTTAAAATGAACATTCACAAGTTCAAGTCTTCAAGGATAGTTCAGATGCTTTTGTTGTTTAGAAAATGTACTTACCGTTTGCAATATGGCTTTGAACATGTTAAAATGGCCATTTAAACTTTGAAGATATGGGAAAGGTAGATAATTGGTAATCACATGGTGGAGGTGATTTCAATCATTGATGAAGATGGCATTCACATAGTAGAAGGTATGTCCCTCTCAGTTCCTAAATCTTTTTTCCCAAGTTTTTTCAAAACCAGGAATTTATAAATCCCACCATTGTTGTTGGAGCTTATGGTTCTAAGAATTTTGTATCCCATTTCTATTGAGTTTGACATAGGAGATCTCAAATCTTTTTTCTTCTCAAGTTAGATCAAAGTTCACAACTCTTCTTTCCCGTCCTTGTGTTTCTATAGTCCCAAATCCAAAAGGTTATTCTTCTCTTTAAATCCTCATGTTTCTATAGTCCTATGTTGCTCGAGTTATTCTCTTTCTCTTGTCTTTCTATAGTCCCAAATTGAGAGTTATTCTCTTTTCCTTTGTTTTTACAATCCCAAACTGAAAAGGTTCTTGTGATTCAAGAATTGCACTAGTGTTTTATTTTATTTTGTGTTCGTTACCAACCATGGTGAAGCCGTTTGTCAAAAAGTTGTGCACATTGTAGTTGCAAACTTTTTAGTTCTTAGCTACTTTAGTTGCTATGTATTTCAACCATCTTTCTTACCTTTGAAGCTTGTGTTGTCATCAATCTTCTAGTATTTCAACTATTCCAAAAACTCAAAACTTACAATGTCCTTGTTTTTTTATTCCACCATGTTTCCTTGGTCTTACATGTTGTTTAATGGTTTGAATCTCTTTTTAAAGGAGCAAGGTCTCCTTCATCTCCTAATTCTACCAGTTGTCTTCTTGAGATTAAAATTGTACAAAACAAAATGCTTAATTCCATGTTTGATGGTCTTGAAGAGAATCTTGAAACACATGTTGCCAAGTTTGACTTGCTTCAAATCTTTCATGAATCCATAGACTAAAACAAATTTTGGGGTTGTTATATTCACATTTTGATCAGGCCTCTAGTAAATATTGTAACGTTGAGTTGTTTGAATTAGAGTTTGCCTTGCCTTAAAAAAAAACAAAGAAGGATGGGAAAAGGTTGAAAAAATCTTATGATAACACATGAAAGTTTCAAGTGAAATGGGCAACAAGGTTGCCATGGATTAAAGGTTTAAAGTGTCAAATGATTGAAAACAAGGAGAAGATTGTTGCAATTGGGACATTTTAATTAAACACTAGAATCATAAGGTTATCATATGAGATTTGCTTGAACTTGTGGTGAAGAAAGGTGGAGAATACATTGCAAAGGATTGTGCACACCTAAAAAATATGAAGTTATATGTTTTGAAAGGTCTTAAGTCAATTCTCATCCATGTGACATATAGCATATAGGTGAAGGGAATTGAAAAATTGTTAAAATGAAAACCTCGTTTCATGTTTTTGCACATGGTCATCCTTTGTTAAAGTACGAGTCTATGCATGCACTATTCATTAGCTTAGGGCTCTTAAAACAATACTACCATGCCCTGGAGCAAACCCATCCTAGGGTGGTACCATTCGAAATGTCACACCCCAAATTTCTTAGACCCATTCAACTTTAGGACAACATAGGGCTCACTTAAAGAAGATTTTTCACTTCAAATTTTATGTCAAAAGATTACCCAAGTTGTGTAAAATTTGAAACTTCAATTGGGTTTACCAAATTTTTAAAAAAAAAAATTCCAAATGAGTGGTCAAAGAAAAAGTTCCATAAAAATAAATTTCATGGTTTTTTGTTCAAAAACACAAAAATAATTTTTTCACTCTTCTTTATGTTTTTAATTTTTAGGAGGGCCTAAAATAGTCCTTTTAAAATTTGATTAATAGATAATGAATTGAAACAATAAAAAAAAAATCAGCAATTTTTGAAGGTTAGGACTTGGAGGTTTTGAAGGGTCATTTACATTGTTTACAAATTTGTATTGTTTTTCATTTTTTGGTTTCAATCAACAATTTGGGCCACACACATTAGTGACTATATAATTGATAAATATTTTTTTTAATGATGGTTCAATTTAATATATAACAATAAGAGGTCAATAATTTCAAAAACATTTTTTTTTACTTGTGTAACTTATGTAAATGTCTACAATTTTTCCATAATGTGTACATAGGTGGGGAACACAAAGCCAATGTGGTGCAAATCAACAATAAAAAAAGACAATAAAAAAAATTATGTTTCTTTAATTGAATTAAATTGGGTCCACCTTTCCTTGGATTTTGTTGAAAAGGTTCTTAGTGGTACCACCCATGGATGGGTTTGCCCACTAGTATGATATATATGATCATTTCTTAGCTAAATTCAAGTACATCCAAGTCCAATTTTTTTTGCTTAAACAATACAATCTATCCAATTCATAGCATGTTTTTGTGACAAGGTTATAACCATTTGCAATGGGTTTTCAATTTGTGTGCATGTAGATGTGATTGATTATTGGATTGTGGTACCTATTTTGATATCTGCTAAAAGTGTTGTTGATGGATTAGTTCTAACCACATTAAAGTAATTATGAATGCATTGTTGAAGGGTGGGAAGCTGACAAGGGAGGATATGTCCAAAAAGCTTTTAAGCTTTGGAATAAATGTAGTGAATGTGTTTCAAGGTGGGAAAAAAAAATGACCAAACAAATCAAGGATTCTTGGGCACCCTTTTTCCATAGGTGTGCATTATGTTGTTCACAGGACTAACTTGGCAATCCAATTATTGGTGGATTTGAATTCCATTGTGTGATTAGAGAGGTTCATGATGAACATGTATGGCTATTTAGCCACTCACCAAAGTGGCATTTTGAGTTTTAAAAGTTGGCTTATATTTTGGATACCAAGGGAAATAAAATCATAAAGGATGTGAAGATTACATTGATGTCCATGTTGGAGCCTTTTAAAACACTACTAAAAATCTTGTCATTTGCAACCAGTCATTATGTAACTAGCATGCAACTAATTGTCGTTTACAACTATCTTGGTCATGTTTATAACTACAAATTTGGTATTGTATAATTTTTGAGCCATATGTTTATGTGCGCAACTAACATGCAACTATATGTGTACAACATGGACATGTGTCATAAAAATAATGACCTAAACTTATACATACTTAAATTACTATACTTAATATATTTACATAGGTTATATATAATAGTGTTATGTACCTTTAGTACTAAGGTTAACCCCATGTTAACTTAGGCTAGCCTAAACGAACCTAGGTTAAAATAACCATGGTTAATTAAGTCAAGCTAAACTAATTATGGCTAATTTAAATTAAGCTTAATTAATCAAGTTAAATTAACCGTGGCTAAATTAAGCAAAACTAAACTAATTATGGTTAAATTAAATTAGGATAAAATTAACCATGGTTAAATTTATTAGGCTAAAATGATTATGGCTAAATTAAATTAAATTAGGCCAAATTAATTATGGTTAAAGTAAATTAAGCTAAATTAAACTAGGTTAAAATAAATATGGCTAAATTAAATTAGGCTATAATATTTATGCCTAATTAAATTAAGCTAAATTAAATTAGGATAAAATAAATATGGGTAATTTAAGTTAGGTTAAAATGTGTATGGCTGAATTAAATTAGGCTAAAATTAACAATGGTTAAATTAAGTTAGGCTAAATTATGTTAAATTAAGTTAAGTTAAATTAAACCATGGTTTAAATATGTTTATTTTATTTTATTTTGGATTTTTTTTTCAGAAAATGTAAATTTGATTTAATTTTTTTTCAAAATCAATATATGATAATATTAAATTTTATTATAAATAATCATAATTATTAATCAAAATTTTATTATAATTACAGTGATATATATATACTCAATAGGTATTATATATTTAAAATTTATTATTTATGTTAAAATATTAATGTAAATAGGCTACATTAATTAACCTACAACTATACAAACATCCTAAACTAATTATTAATTTAAGCTAGATAATGATATTAAAATCATATTTTCATTAAGTAATCATAATTATTTAAAATATCCTATAATCATTTTTGAAGTGCAAAAGAAAAGGAGTAATGAAAAACTAACAAGAAGAAAAATAAGAAAATAAGCTTTACAAAACATTTTGGTTTTTTTTCTTTAGACCCCCCCTACTTTTAAACTTCATAACTTTCTTATTTCTTATTCATTTTAAACGATTTAAAATGTTATAGGAACGCGCGCCACTTGAAGTCCTATAAATCACATTGGAACTCTAATAACAACAAAACAACATAAAATGAACTTTCTGGGTGTTTAAGAACCGACCTTTGTAGTGTTCAATAGTTTTTTTTTGGGAGTTTTTGACCCCCTTTACTTTGGGGGGCCATAACTTTCTCATTTCTAATATGTTTTCAACAATTCTTAATGTTTTAGATGCGCCAAGAGGAGGGCTTCAAGTTTGTTTTGCACACCAAAAGCAACAGAGCCCTCCCCTGGTTGGTATAATCTAATACAATAGTTGCATCTAATGTGCAACTAGGTTAGTTCATGAGGTTTACAATGGAATGTTTTTACCCATATCCTTTGGCTTCAAATTCTATTTGGCTTAGTATATAAGTAGGAGCAATAGCTATGTAGTAGCCAAATATTAAGTGCCATTGGGGATGAATGAATGAAAAAAATTTGACCCTTATGAAATGGTTAAACTTAAAAATAAAATTGGATTATTTTAAATCTACCTATATAACCTAAGCCTAGCTACTTTTCAACCTATTTGCATACCTAAGTAAACCTACTTAATAGGGTTTAATTATTACCTACCTACCTATGCACCACATGTCAACATCTTATTAGCCATAAATCAGATGATTTAAATTTCATTGATTAATATTTAAAATTTTAAAAATAGGTGGGCTTTGATTGCCACATGTCACCATATAATTGGTGTTAAAATGAACACGTGTCAAATGGTCAATGAACGTTCCATGGTGTGCCATGTGTCATCATAATAGTGGCAGAAACTTTAATGATTGAGATTAATCCAATGAATTTTTAATTTTGAAAACACAAAAAATTTAAATAATGACACATGTCCACAAGCTAGTTGTTTATTTTTTAAACGTATGTCATATTTTGATTAGTTGCATTGTAGTTGCAAGGAGAGTTACACATAATGTGCAATTACATTTGGATTTGTATGTATGTATGAACATGTATATTAACATTGTATATACATGTTGCATATGTAGTGTCACATGCAACTGAATGTCATGTGCAACTTGTTTTATGCAACTACACAAATTTGTAGATGCATGTGTCACATGCAACTGAATTTTAGTTGCAAATGACAATTGCAAAACCCAAAATTTCTAGTAATGAAACAATCTTGGAAAAATATCATTTATTATTTGTGGTGATGCAAGTTGATTCCAACCTAATCCAAGTTGATGTTTCATCAATTTATACATGACAAAGTTTATGATGATAGTAGATCTCAAGATACACATTATCTTCAAGAACTATGTTAATTTTTTTAATCAACAATTTGTTTTAAAATTATCTTTGTGGTTAATTATGGTATTTACAACAAAACTTGCGATATTTGTTATTATTTCAATTTGGACTATGTTTACTATAACTGCATTCACAACATCTAAGGGTAAATTAATTGTACCAATAGAAAATAACTCAAGTGCATTTGTAAACATCATGTTTTTTCCTTCATATATGATACCATTATGATAGTCCTTGCACAATAAGGCTTCTAGTCTTTTTAGATTAGTATCCAAATGTTTCGTTATTACTATAGTTCTGATGATATCATTCCGTTGTATCTATAATCATGTTACTACCCAATCATGTTCCACTTTGGCATCCTTGAGTCATGGTTTACCCAACAACATGGAATAACTAGAATCTACAATAATGTTTTATAGGATTATAAAGTAGTTATGTATGGTATACCATGCACATGCATTTTCAAATCTCTAATCAATCCTACTAGTTTTGTTGTTGTTTGATTTGCCATTTGCACATTGTAAGGAACAATTTTAAGTTTAGGTAGCCTTAATTTAGTTCTTAGTTGTTCTGTGATGATATTTACCTTTGACCCTCCATCTAAAAGTATATCATCAATTATGTTTATTCCTATTTTTACTTGGATAACAACCATATGATTATCTATAACAATTATGTTGTTTTAATATTAGGTATTATAAATATGGTTGTTTTGTTAGTGATGGGCTTAATATTAGTCCATGGTTTATTTGATTTCAATGTTTACCACATGTACCTTTTAAGGTTTGGTGTTTGAATAATTGTCCAAGGTTCAATGTATAATTGGTTTCCAAGATCTATTTATTGATATGTTGAAATATATGTTCTACATGTATAATTTATTTGGAAAGGTAGAAGGTTTTATTGGTTTTGCAGGTTTTGTTGAACTTGGCATCTTAGTCCAACTGGTAGTCCATTTTTTTGTTTAGTAGAAGGTATGTCAAATGATGGATTAATTACTTACATCTATTACATGGTTTCTATCATAAATTTCTTCGATTTCTCTTTTGCTTCCTAATTAGCTACAATTTTGTTCTTTTTTGGATTTTGGTTTTTGAACACTTGTTCTTCTATCACCTTACTTTGAATGGTCACATGAACATCAACCATGTTAATTGATGCATTAGTAACTTTTACCTTACCTATAGGCTTATTTTTTGTGGTTTTACTTCCTTTGTCCTTGAAGATGGTTTGCATTTTGCAAAATTCAGACAATTTGTTAATTTATGGCCCAATATCCCACAAACATGACAAGCATAGTTTAATGGTCTTGGAGGTATATTCATTGTGCAATAGTTTCAACAACAGCTATAGTGGGTTCCTCTTTTTTGTTTTTGCCTGTTCCCACATTATGGTTTGTATGATGATAATTTGTATAGGACATATTTGCTTTTGCAAGTATTTCATTTCCCATAGATACAAACCCTATCCTTGAAGTTTGTGGTATAGATAATGAATTTTGTGCTTCTTGTACAAAAATACCTTCTTCACACATTAGTGCAAATTCCTTGTGTTGTTGCAAAATGTTTCATTTCATCCCTATTATAGCAATGTACAAATAAGATTATAGTCTAGATCAAAACATAATCATTAAAAAACTATTAGTTGCAAGAATTTATAAATTATTTTCCAATTATATCTAACCTTTCATAATGTACCTCTATTCATTTTGTTGACTCCTATTTCAACTTCTTGAGTTGTAAATACACTCATTCATTGTTCTACATTGTTCGGTATTGTCAACATAAAGCTTGTCCTAAATTTGCAAATCTATAGTTTGGATGATTTCACATATAGTTATTACACCAATTTGATCCACTCTTTTTCAATCTAAAATTAAATAGATTGGTTATTTTGTTGTCTACTGTGTCATTGTTAGCTTTGATAACGACTTGAATACTCATACACAAACATCCATATTAGAGTTTTCCTTCTATTCATGATAGTTAAAGAGTTTCATGTAAGTCCTTGAATTGGGTATTATACATTGCACAAATGTTATTGTAGCACCTCATGTGGGTTCTAGAGGGTTGCTTCCTAGATTTGGTGGTATTGATTTAATGATAACTATATTATGTGATGGTATTCATGTGGTTAAATGTACATCTACATCTACATAAAGTTCTATTACTACAAATTTCTTTAATTCAAAGCTAGTTGGTACTATTTTAGTACCATGTGAATTCCGTAGTGTATATACCAAATTGTGCAAAGGAAAATTCTCCACTATTACTTAGCAATTTTAAAATTCACTATAGATATTAAACATCCTTCTTCATTAGATGTCACAAATGACATCACTAATATCATCGCCAACATTATTGTTAGCATCATCTCCAACATCATTGTTAGCATCATTTCCAACATCATCACCATCATCATTGTCAGCATTATCATTAGCATCATTGTTAGCATCACGCTCTTAGTTCATTATTTGTTTACTCTTAGTTAACTATCAATTCAATTCACTCTTAGTTAATTGTCAATTCATTTTTAGTTAATTATTAATTTAGTTCACTCTTAGTTCACTTTCAATCCAATTGTGGGCCACACATGGGGACAAAACGTTCCATGGAGATTTTCGCAAGTTAGGTCCCCAAGGGGTATAAATAGAGATAGGACCCTTAATTACCTTTAATTTTTTCAACACTAGTTTTGAGTACGTTTTCTTGTCACAACCTTATTTTGTTCTTGTTTCATTTTTGCAATAAAATCTTGTTAGATTCTTGTCAAGTACAAATGTCATGTTTTTATTTTATTTTTTTTGTTGTGATTTAAATTGGAACTAGGCTTGCCTTTGTTCTTGTCTTGATTTAGGAAATCCTATAAACTTGGTTGTATTCGTGTTCATTATATTAGTAGGCACAAACCTATTCTGGTATGGAGTTTATGTGGTTGTACCATACATCACGTTGTTAACTACTATAAGAAACTATGGAACTATATCAATTACTCCATCATGAAATGATGCATTGTTGTATTGCTCAACTATAATGTTTGCCATTTGTTTGTTCCACACTCTAGGCATAGATCCATAACATTTGAGGGCTATAATTCTTGCACCACTCAAAATAAGATGGGTTGTAGTCATCCTAATTCTCTTTAGAGCAAAATGTGGTTGTTTGATTAGTCGAAGTACCTTAACATCAAATGATGTCCTCCATACTTCACAACTTTCTATAAAATGGTATGTTTTTCTACAATTTTGTGGTTGTATCAAATTTTCAACAATTTCCTACATGATCATTAGGTTTTGTTTTTCCTCCAAATTTAATTCAATTTATACTCTGTTTTTGAAATGATTGATCATTGCATCCCATACATCTTTTTCAATAAAATGACATTCTACAATAACATGGCCCTCCTATCTATAAAGACTATAACAATTGGGTGTATGTTTAGGTTCTTGATCTGCACTTTGATTAAATCCATTCCATATTTGTCTCTAGGTAGATTTTGTTTTGTTGTCTTTGCCTAACCCTAGATTCACTAGTTTTCAACACATTAGCATTCGTGGTTGTCTTCATTCTTGTATTAATTATTGTTATTTGTGAAGTGTTGCACTCAACTTTGATCCTTGATTGGTACCCTATTTCAATTGTAAAAGCATGCTCCTCCAAATACTTTGTTTGAAGTATAGTTTCAACATATTGTGGTATTGTTTATTCAACTTCATCATTGGCTAAGTCTTCTTCCCATTCCTCATGGGGTTGATGGTACTGAAGTGAAGTAGATTGTTAAATAAAACCTTTGTGGATTTTATTTCCAACCTTTGCAGATTTGTAACAAATGGTACATGAAAGAACAAAAAATGAGTGTGTTATCTTGAACACATGACAAATTGTACCAATCTGAGGAGGTATCATGTGTACATCTAACACTACTAGAAATTCTGTCATATGCAACCACCATGTTTGCAACTAGGATGCAACTGTCGGTCACATGTAACTATGCAAGGTTTTTTATGCAAATGCAATGGATTTTTGCCCCCTTTTTGGGTGTGTATGCAACTATGGTGCAACTATGGTCACCTTCATCCCAACCTTTGGATGATTTCTGTGGATATATATTATCGTATATATGCCTTTGGATATATACTATCATATATATTTGATATGCATATATTCATAGTTGCATGTGCAACCAAAATAGGTCAACTATGGTCTTTTGGTAAGTTAGGTACACATTTTTTGTAGGCATGTCTAGGATTAGGGTTGCCTACAAATGACAATCCCATTGATAAGGTTTAGGATATAGGTGAAAAATAACCTAATCTATTTTGCCACACCTAAAATAATGTATCTATCCCCAACTTTCTTAACAAAATTTGAAACCCATGTGTAACGTATTTTGGAAATACATGAATTTAATCGCACATTAGCTAGGTACTTAGATTGTTTATCACATTTCAAACCCAAAACTTGTCTGGTGAAAACATAGCATTATTTCCAAACATGATTAACCGGTCTAGTTCAATTGTGCCGAAATTCAAACTCCAATTAAGCTTCACAATCTGGTTGGTTCAAAGCGGGGTACACTGGTATAGGGAACATGGAAATCGTTCGCATTAGAACGTAGAGAACGGCCAGCACGAGGAGGGTTTTTCCTGCGCACGTACGTAGCGGTGGGAATTTCATTAGCTCAGAACGCATTGGGAACGTGGCCTTCATGTTTAGGGCGACAGAAGCAGCGCGTGCAGAGTCCATTCTTCTTCCTCTTCAAGCTCTTTCCGCCACTTCGCTCGTGTTTCATGGTGTTTTCTCTGAGAGGTTTTGTGTTCTGGGGTTGCGTTCATAGGTTTGTGACTGAATTGTAGTTATTGAAAATTGGAACAGAGCAAACGGATTGAGCAGGAGGAGGAGGAGGAGGAGGAGGAGCAATGGGTCAAGGACAGTCGGGCGGGTTGCCGAGCAAGCAAGGAGGTACAGGGGATCGGAAAGGCGATGTTAACAATATGAAGGAGAAGAAGTACGAGCCTGCGGCACCACCGACCCGTGTCGGCAAGAAGCAGCGGAAGCAGAAGGGACCCGAAGCAACCGCTCGCTTGCCCGTGGTTCACGCCTGCCATCAAGTTCAAGTTTCGACTTTTGGAGTTGGATCACGTGAAGGATTACCTGCTGATGGAGGAGGAGTTTGTGGCGGGTCAGGAGCATTTGAAGCCACAGGAAGATAAAAACGAAGAGGATCGGTCCAAGGTGGACGACTTGAGGGGGTTTCCCATGAGCGTGGGCAATTTGGAGGAAATAATTGACGGGAATCACGCCATTGTGTCCTCGTTGATGGGGCCTGAGTACTATGTCAACGTCCTATCATTCGTGGACAAGGACCAACTGGAGCCAAGCTATGCTATTCTGATGCACAACAAGGTATTCTTCTCCTTTTATCTGGTTCGCATAGCTTTCGAAAAGGAGCAATGGTGGCCTGACATGTTTGCACGCACGTTTTTGTCTCTGCCTTTCTACTGTTGCAATTGTGCTGGCTCCTGTCCACATGACGGGCAACCTAAACGCTTGGGCGCTATGGAATCCAATATATCTGGTGCTATAAGCTCATCTTTTCCTATTGAAGGGGGGGAATTATCTAGGATGTTATTTACTGGAAGCTAGGGGCCAATGGACATTTTAGGGTTCAAGCCTAGGGTACTGAATATCCTGGAA
>Ga0209611_10009270_pt1 | contig 14962 bp, 4 predicted proteins | sample S1TSphgellanicum_3_FD_187693 | JGI IMG/M metagenome (GOLD analysis project Ga0209611, IMG submission 187693) | Host-associated microbial communities from peat moss isolated from Minnesota, USA - S1T2_Fc - Sphagnum magellanicum MG (SPAdes) (version 2) | ecosystem: Host-associated > Plants > Peat... | reverse complement strand
GTAGTAGTACATTGTTCATTTTGAGATTTGTACTCAATTATATGGTTTTCAATTTTGTGATATAAGGTCTAGTTCCATTGAAGCTTCATCCATTGTTTCAACATTCTTAACATCTCCATGGAAATAGCTCTTGAATGTGTACGTAACATCTATCTCACCAAAGATAAAGGTAATGAATAAAAACTAAAGGAAAAGTATTGAACCAATGTTGAAAGCACTAGATGTAGAAGCCAATTATTGTGGAGGAAATTTTTGAGAACAAAAATCATCACAAAAATCAGAATGCTTCACCAAATTGCGAAAAACACAAAGAAAAGCACATAAATTTCAACAATATAAAATTCTTGGCAAATTCTTTCTCAAACATTCCTCAAAATTAAGCATAAAGATGTAAATTGCTTCTCTCCTAAATTTAAAAAATGGGCTTTTGAAAAACAAAACAAAATCTTAATACAAAACAAGTGATTCTTTCAAAGTTAATGAATGTGACAACAACAATGCAGAAATGTTAAATTTGAAAACTCCTTGGAATTTCACAACAAAAGAGGAAGAAAAAGTTGTGAGGTCAAGGTTGGGGAAAAAAATTGAACCAATGAATACAATCCCTAAAGACAAGTTGAGCAAAACTCCACCGCATTGTGATATTCAAGTAGGGCATACTAACAATGGGCTTCTAATTGACCGTTGCGTGATGAGTATCACCAATAAAAAGAATGTCAAATTTTGAGTTATGACATACATTTGCATGACCTAAATTTCAAGCAATCCAAGAGTTACAAGAAGCATGAGAGGGCATAAAAGTGTTCAATACATATGCAAACAACACATTTCATCTAACAATATAATTTTCCAACAAGTATGACATTACCAACAATTGAAGAACAAGATTAATGAAATAAAACTAGAAAAACTTACAAGATGAAGTAAAAGAGGGGAAGATGTCAAATCAAGAATGGTCATAAATGAGAGGTGGGTGCAAGCTTAGTTTAAAAACTAGAAGAAATCTTGTATTTTGCAACTAGTCATTTTACAATTACATGCAATGCAATTGTGGCATGTACAACTTTTTACACAAATATTAATAACCTTTGAAAATTTTACAATTATGATTTTTTAACTATGTTACAATTACATTGCAACTATTTGAAGCTTCATTCATCCATGTGAATGACTTTTAAGTAGTGTATTTCATCCATGAATAAGTTATTAAGTTCCATAAATTGCATTAGTAACCAGAAGGCAGTCACAAATTATTGTTTTTGTCTCGGTTGTTTTATGAATACATTAAAAATGTTTATAAGGTTTATTATTATATGTTTATTAAGGTTATTGTATTTTTTTTATTGATAGTTATTAAGGGTATTACATGTACATGAAAGTTGCATTAAAAATATGTTTATGTTCTATTAAAATTTATTATGGTTATATCTAATGTTGATATATTATGTTTCCACCCAAGTTTGTACCAACATGTATGAAAAGGAGATGGTTGTGAAAACCTAATATCAGTCTTAGATATTAACTAAACTTTAACCAAGTTTTAGTCAAGGTTTAATCAACTATCAATTTAACTAGGATTTAGTCAAGTTTTAATTTAATTAAAATTTAATCAAGTTTTAGTTTAGTCAAATTTTAATTCATTCAAGGTTTCGTCAAGTTTTATGATTTAACCAAAGTTTGGCCAATTTTTTTTAACCAATGCTTAACAAAATTAAAGCCAAGTTTTAATTTTGCTAAGGTTAATCAAGTTTTAGTTCACTAATTTAACTACGTTCACCAAGGTTTAACTAAAGCTTAAATTAATCACAATTTAATCAAGTTTTAGTTGAACAAAGGTTTAGTTACTAGGTGCCATATATGCTACATTAATTAGTAGGTTAAGTTAATTAGTAGGTAGTAAGTTAGGTTAATAGGTTGTAACTAGGTTGTGATTAAAATGTTTATTCCATATGGTTTGTCTTTCAAATTTTAATTGTCTAAATTGTACAAAGAGGTACACTATTAACATTAAAAAAACACAAAAAACATCAAAATGGAAATGTCATTTGAAATAAATTAATTAAAAAAAAATTAACCCCAAAAACTAAATCCAAAATGAAATAAGATTTTCCTATCTAGGTGCCACATCATGACCTAGATCTAGGTGCCATGTGGCCTAGGACTAGGCCATGTGACCAAGATTAAAACCTATTTTTTAATTCAATTTTAAAAATTCATTTGATGTGCCACCTAACAACTTTTTCTTCTAGTGAAATGAACTTGAATTTGTCATGCTAATAGAGAAAAGGATTTAGGCTTACAAAGTTTAGGAAATTTGGATGCATAAGAAAAAAGACACCCATTGAGATCAATAATTAATGCATGGAAGGATGAACTAGCATAATAAAGTTGGGCTGAAATTTTTAATTGTTTCATTGGGGATAGTTGGGCGGGCTAAATTTTTTTGGAGTTCAATTGGTAATATTTTTGGAGGATGGATGACAATTGGATGGTTATTGGCTATGTAGAATCATCCCATTTAATACCTATTGCATAGATCTATCTGGTACCCACAACAATAAGAACTCATAGCCCAAATAATGTTTGTCAAAAGAGATGGGGTGTTAGCAAATCATTAAGATAGAAGCACCAAGAACTATCGTGGTGCCTTCAATTAAATGAAACATGTAGTGATGATCTCCTATCACCACTTAATATAAGGGGTAGAATGGCTAGAATTTTATTGTGACAATTTAATGTGAGCTAAAACATATCCTCTAGCATACATGCCATAAAATATGAATGGTAGTACTTCATTTAACAAGATAATGATATTTCCAAGAATTATAAAGTTCTTAAAAACATGTTACATAAAGGTACAATAGCAATTTTAGGTGCTTTTACCTTAGGTTAAATTAATGTCCAAATTAAATTAGTTTGTAGTTAAAAACACCTAATATTGTCAATGTACCACTCCTATTGTCATTTTTCATATGCAAAAGAATTGAGTGTATTTTATGGTGATGGATTAATGTCACATAAAACATAACCTTTGACACATGTGCTATAGGTAATGACATAGTTTATCAATATTAAAATAGTGACAACAAGATATTAGGGGTGCTAAGGCATGATTCACTTAGTAGGTTAATGTTAAAACAATTAGTCTATCAATAAAATTTCAAATCATAACTAATTCTTAAAAAGTCCAAGAATTACAATTCCACTTGTAATAACTTTTAATTTTTCTTTTCTTTTGCCTAAAAAAGAATGTAAGGCAAAAGGAAAAACTTTTTTTGCTAAAGAGCTTATGTCAAGGATCTTTAAGTGTTTTTATCTTAACCCTTAAACATGTAGCAACTTAATGCCTATTGAAAAAATTTCAACAATACAATTGTTCAAAGTGTGAAATTAAAAAAAATGTACCCAATGGTACACTAATAAATAAATCAACCAATCATAAGTGGATTAGTCATAATAGGTGTTGCCCATGTGTCCCCCATATAAAATTGCAACTTTTACTCATTGTACTTCACTTGATTAACTACTTCCTTTTGAGATACAAAATTTCTTCAAAAAATTGTCATAGGTCTTATTTTCATTGAATCCCTTTCCAAATTAACAAAGATTCCTTGATTAACATGCCATTTAAATACTACAACCACATTCCACATGGCCCAATTTTTTTTGAAATATGTATATTTTTGCTCAATTGATTTTGAAATCATTGGAAAAGGGTTGGGGATTACATCCAAAATGTTGAACATATTATTCATTTGCACTTTGAAAAAATTCCAAGTTTTTACCCAAAAATACCAAATTATCATTACTTGTTATAATATGATAAGAAAAACTAGCAAACTTACCAAACTATTGTTGTTTAATCTTTTGTTAACAATACATTATATATGATATGCTAAAGCCCATTCCACCTAGGAATGTGGTGAGCCAAGCAAGGTGAGCTCCAATTCTATTAAGTTGTAATGGGGTCCAAGGCTTGTTCCAAAGCAAAACAAATTTTTTCACTATGTTTTCACATTGTAATTTAGCATCACTACTAGAATTCCAACTTTTTCAAACTAGGTTTGTTAGTCAAAACAAATCCCAAAGTGATAGGTGTAAAAAAAACCCTTTAGTTTTCTAAAACAAGTTGATTTTAACAAGTCTAGTATGATTGGGATGGTTTTTTTGACCAACTATAGGGTAGTGCTTTTGACCGGAGTTTTTGACTGATACCCTTGGACTAGTGGTCAAATGTTACTAGTAAAATATAACCAATGAAAACTATTTTTAAACTAATCATTTACTTAAAACGTGGCATCATTTTATTTTAACACGTGGCAATGAATGTTGCCACGTGGAAACATTTGTATGGTGCCACTTGTCAACACATTGTTATGTGATAAGTTTGAACCCAAAACTTCATGGAGGCATCCAAATTCTTTAGCCACCAAGTAGCGCAACTCTTTGTTGGTAAAACATGTGCAACATTTTCTTTTAACTTGTTAATTATGACATAGTTTGGAAATCCCAACTTTACCATTTTTTGATGAAAGCCCTTTATGAAACTAAATGGAATGAAACTAGTAATGTTTACCCCCATACGTGCTTGATAAAAGCTAAAATCATACATGCATGTGTACTATTTTAGGGCAATAATAAATTTTTATAGCATAAAAGACAACAATACAAACAATTTAATCAATTATAAATTAATTTCATTATTATTTTTGTTATTAAATCTTTGTCAAAGCCTTATTGAAGTTTTAAAAATAATATCAAATTAAATAAAAAATTCACATCCCATAAATGAATTTAATATTACAATTTTAATCTATTTAAAATTGACATGTTTTATTTTAATCAATTCTTGCACAATCCTTCAAGTCAAAGGAATTGAAGCTAGGAATTGAAGTTAATTATTTGTATGTTTATCAAACAAATTTCATTTAAAAAATTAGTTACATGATTTTTTAAAAATATTTGATAATGATATGAAACCTTGTGATACAAAAAGGCAAGTGACAACCCAAAAAAATAAAACGATATAGAGGCATTGATTAAATTAGTTATCCAACATTCATATTTTGAGTAAAAACCCAACAAGTAAATGGGTAGACTTTAAAACAACCCACCAATTGGATGGGTGCACCCAAAATCTACACATGTGCATCCATTAGCTTGGGGCAATAAAAATCACTAAAATTTGACCTCCCTGAGGCCAAAATGCCAACCATGTAATGCATAGCCTAGATCCATCATTGCTTCAAATGAAGGCCACCATTGAAATTGCCACAATATGTGAGATAACAACCTATTTTTGTCGTTTCCCACCTACCTTGGTCAACCATCATCATCATAGGGCAACATTGAAAAGAACTTCATTGCCATATGCTTCATTTCCTCATAGATTTTTGCCATCTTTTGTTAAGTTTTACATAGTAAAAACATTGAAGCTCAACGTAGTATGTAAATTATGTTTGTGAGTTGTAATAGGTTGTTGTGTTTAAACTTCAAATTGAACATTGATATCTTTTTAATGGTTATTCCTTGTGCTCAATGTGTGAGTGGTTGAGTTTACAAAAAGAACATTGTGACATGTGCATGCATAGGAAATTGATGGTCAATGTATATTGCAAAGGGTGGCAACAATGACAATGAATGTTCTTTTGAGTTAAAGGTAATATAATTTTGTTGGAGCCTGGAGGTAGAAAGTTAACTCTTGAGATGGTTTAACATAAGAACAAGGATTAAAGTATGTCATGTTTCATTTACCTTGCAATCTTGTTTCGTTTTAAGTTCAAGGATTAAGGTCAAGAATTTTGCTGTTGATGAACATTAAAGATCCTACAAAGGATTCATCATTTTTGTACTTATTATTTGTGCACAAAGTGTCACATTGCTTGTTCTAAAACTTCCCAAATTTAAGTATAAACTATTTATTTTGGTTTTTTTCCTTTGCCAAATGTACAATTTGGTTTTGCATCTAACTTTGCAGCATCAAGTTTATTAAATGTTGCTTCCTTCTTTGGGTTTGCATTCAACTTTAGATTGTTGAATTTGTTAAATTTTGTTTTTGTCTCTAGGTCATTGAATTGATTAGGTATAGGCAATAGACATGGACTACACGGATTGGTTGAGGGCATTGATGCATCAACTATGGATGTGTCAAAATCTATTGGCACTTTTGGTTTGAATTGAAACTTTGTTCATTGGAATTTTTCTAGCAATGAAAAACCATTGACCTTTGCCGATGGTGCATTGCTTTTTACTACTCCAATTTCTCTTCTAGAAAATCATTGAAAAAGAGGAAAAATAAAGGGTGTTCAAAGATGAATGGGCTACCCAATATCTTTGGGCTAAACCTATGGTATATCTTGTGGATGGTGAATTGATGTATGTACATGAACCTATTGGGTGATGTTCTGTCCCATTATTGGCACCAAAGATTTAGGAAAGGTCACCTTGATTTTTTTCAAATAAGAAACAATAACAATTTGTGAAATTAATGGCCTCCTATGTGCATGGGAAATTTTAGACACCTAGATTTCCTTGCTAGTAGAAGAAGGTGATGTGGCAATGGTGACACTCTCTACATGGCCACATTTGAATTACAAAATCTAAGTTTAACACTCAATTTGTGTGAGTGTGTCACAAATGTGTGCAATTATAAAGGGGCAATATTTTTAAACACCAAATCAAGGTCCTCGTGCTTTTACATCCAAATCTAGTTAAAGGGACAATGTATAATATTGTGGGTTGTTAAAGGGTACAACCCAAGGTGGACTTGTCACTATGTTTAGCCCAACCATGTTGTTGCCATGTTCCATCCAAACTCCACACATCACACCAAAGATGAGGAATGAATCATCCCAAATGGTCCCAACATGATATTGTGGGACATTTTCAATAATCAAGGACATGCACTACACATATCCAAACATAAATTGAATTTGAACTTGTGTAATGTGGACATTTTGCATGTCATTGGAAGTTGTCCATACTTCAAGAAAACTCCTTGAGATGAAGGGCATCGATCAAGTGTGCAAAAAAGAACCCAAACTGATGTTTTTGGAAGGGCCATGTTCTTTAATATAGATCACAATGGTTTTTTGATAAAGTTTCTAATGATTTTATAGTTTTTGACTATTTCAACAAGGTCAACCCATGTATTTGGCCCATGTTTGTATTTGTTAGGTGCATGTTTTTAAAAAATTGTATTGTTATGTTTCTTTTTGGTTATGCAAAGTTGGCCCATGGGTTAGGATGATGTGTGAATGTTTTTGGATTTTGTTCAATGATTTTACAAAAATACAAAATTTTCATGTTTCTTTACTTGGGTCCATATTATTCAATGTTGGTTGCATGTGTTTCTACTTGTTAGGTGCATGTTTCAGCAATAATGCAAACAAACTTGCTATCATCAATAATGCAACATGGAAAGAATAAGATTAATTTTGGGAATTTAAATTTCAAGAAATTAACTGTTAGCATGTTAGTCTTTAGTTCAATAAAAGTTTTATTCATCATTTAGGTGAAATCACCACTAATTCATTAGATCAGAAGTTAATGAATTTGCCATATCTCTTAATGATCAGTGATGGGTTGGTATGGACAAGCAAATTCATTAAGAATTAATCAAATTAAAAATTACAACACGACTTTTATTATTTAAATTAAATTATTATTATACTATTCTAGTATTTTATTTAAATTTAATTTGAAATTTAATTTTTATATTATTAATAAAAATTATTATTTATGTACATATGGTCAACATACACCATTGACCACATGGAAGTTTTAGCTTAGGTTTTATGGTATAGCACATTTGTGTATCTTAAGGTTCATACGAATGCAAATTTGTTTTGTGTTCAAAGGTTTGTTTTAAGCAAATATACATCAACAAATGACTAAAGCTCAATGTTCCTTGTATTAATTAACAATTGACAACTTTTGATATTTCGCATTTTAAAATTGGAATAGTACTTGTTACATGTTAATACTAAAGACTTGTGCATATTGTGTTTTTTGTGAAATTGCAAGGGAACAAAGGGGAGAGTATTATCATTTTGAGCTTTGTAGCAAGTTGCTCAATTTTTGTTGTTGTAATCATTTGATTCACATTGATCATTGGAAGGATGGAATTTCATTTGGCCTTGGTGGGCTATACTCTAAGGATCTACTTACATTGGATAACATTTTTATTATGGGTTTTTGCAATTGTGTGGGTGTTTCCTTTATTCCATTGTTTTAGTTACAAATGTCCACATGATGGTAATAAACATTAAAAGAAAATTGTCATTTTGCAATTTTCATATGTAATTAATTTTCAATTGCATGTAACACATGCAATTGCTAGACCCCATAATTGCATAAAACAAGTTGCACACAATTAGCAATTGCATATGATAGTATGTATGTGGATAATATATACAATACGAATTTATACTTTATACATTTACATTGTTTTACAAGGGTTGCCCATGGTGACATGTGTTCATTTATGAAACTCAATCATATGTTGACACATGGCATTTAAACATTATTTCAATATTCATCGTTATGAATAAATTAATAATATCTTGGTCAAATAAAATGTGAATCAAATTTTGAGATGTTTCCATTTGTGAAGGCTAATTATGTGGTGACACATGGCAATTTTAAAAGCCCATTGATTTTTTTTTTAATTAATTAAGTAGGTAGGTCATAGGTAGGTAGGGAGGTAGGTAGATAGGTTTAAAATAATCCAATTTTGTTTTAAAATTTAGCCTTTAAAGTTGAGCCTCTTTCATTGCCCATCCCATTTGGTATTTGGTATTTAGTTTGTGAACAAGTCAAATGCACTTAGTTATATAGTGTCCACACTTGGAATCCATGGCAAAAAATATGGGATAAAATATTCAGTTGCAACCTACATGCAAAGAACCATAATAACTTAGTTTACTTACTAGCTAAATTAATCATGTTATAAGTATTAAAACCTAATAAATAATAATAATATAATATAATAATAATATTACGAATTGGTTAACAAATATTAATGTTAATATTTATAATTATAATAACACTTTAATAGTTATGATTGTTTACTATAATTAGTGATCAATTATATTACATTATTATTCCTTCATTTAAATTAATAGATAAATTAAGTTAGTAACTAACCTAGGCTAAGGTACTTATAGGCAAACTAATGTAGCATATTAGCTATAGATATATTACCATAATTAATAGTATATTTAAATTTAAAATTATGGCTATTGAATAATAATAATAATAATAATAATAATAATAAATATTGAATAAAAATAGTCAAATCATTAGTAAGTAATAATATTAATAATTATAAGTATAATTATATATATTTTTAATCATTATATGTTATTAATTATAATGATAATATAATAATAATAAATTGGGCTAAACTAATTTTCATTAAATTAACCACATGGCTAAATTAACCATGGGTAAATTACTTACGAAGCTAAATTAATGATGGATAAACTATTTTTTTCTAAAATAATTAAGAAAATAAATTTAAAGTGGTAAATTAATTATAGGTCAACTAACTATAGTTAAATGAACTACAAGGTTAAGTTCACTAATTAATTCAGCCATGTTTAATTTAGTCATGTTAATTTAACCATTACTAATTTAATTTAACCTCCTAGTTAATTTGGTTTTTTATTTAGTTGAGACATAATTAATTTATCCAAAGTTAGTTTAATTTCATAGTTAGTTTAGCCAAAATTAATTTAAGCAAAATTAATTTAATTTTGATTAACGTGAGTTTAGCCTTAGTATTAAAATTATAAGATTACTATACATAACCTAAGTCGATATATTTAGTATATTAATGTAGGTATGTATTGGCTTAAGACATGATTTTTATGACACATGTCCATTTTGTACTCTACTAATTGCATGTTAGTTGCACATTCAACCAATGTAATTACAAATGACACCTAATTGCACGCAATTGGATAGTGACTAGTTGCAAAGGACAAGATTTCTACTAGTGAAATATTTGGTGTTGGAGGGAGTTCTCCAAACATATATCACTTGGTTATAATTATCTTTAACAAACAATAGTAAACTCAATAAACTTATCCTTAGTCCTAAAGATTACATCCTCCTTAATGGTGATTGTTATCTTAACTAGTGTTTGCTAGTTCTAAGTTTTTGGAGAACCTTCAGTTTTGGGTCATGTCGATTTCATAGTTTGGATAGGCCCAAAGTTCTAGGTTGAAGTGAAACCACTCAAAATAAAGAACATGAATCCTAGACTTTTAATGCTTTCACATGGCTTGGTAATTCCGAATCATATTTATTTGTACCTAGTTGGTTTTAAGGTTGGATCTAGATTGGGATCAAATATGACACGGGAAAAATATTGAACATGATTTGTAACTATTTTTTTGCTTAATGTTCATTTTGGTGGTGAAATGTTGTTAAAATTATAATATGGAATGGGTTTAGTTACCACTGCACACAACATTTGGAGGTAATTTATTCTACTTTGTGATGTATATCAATCAATTGGAAGCACAACCTTCACAACTAGAGTCTTTGATGTGAATGTTCCATCATTTCAATGGTTCAAAAAAAATTCTTCTTTCTAACTATGTTTGTGAGCATTTTTTTCACAAGAGTAGGGATACTTATTGAAGTAGAATTGCTATATGGCTAGCGAACAACTTTTTTTTTGCATTGTTGTGAAAATTTGGATTTTCCCCCCTAATTCAATGGTTTAAAAAAATAAAAAATCACCAAAATTCACTTATAAATGATTGTCAAATTTCTGTGCATAGTTCAAATATGTAACGCCCCCACTCAAAAAAAGGTTTAAAAGTTCATTTCCATATTTTTTAATAGCTAGATTTTGCTAAATTGGCTCACGAATGATTAACACTTTGGATACATCATAAATTTGAAAAGAAAACATTAGGGAGCAAGTCCCATTTCTTCTCCAAACTCAAGGAATATAATGACACCAATTTAATGTGCATAAGAACATTTCCATCATTCCTTGCACACAACGACCTCAAAGCACACCTAAACTTGGCTTCCACCAAAACCTTATGCAATTATTACCTTTCAATGGTAAATCATGTAATTAGCATCATGAAAAATCCTGCTAAGTTTTGCATCATAGTGCACAATGCCAAGCTTGACATTTCTTCTTTAGGTAAACAATCTTGCATGTGGGAAAAATTGTCATCCTCATGTGTGATCTTTGTCCTTTACATTTGTCACTATGACATTGTAAGATGCAAATGTTAAAAGAATGAGAAAGAGAAAAACATTTGTGCTAGAGAAAAAATAAAGTTCTATAAGAACAAACTTTGTATCACTAGATTTTTTTTTGTTATGCAACCATTCCATTTGCAATTATATGTGATTAATCATTAATTGCAATTATGTTTTGTCATTTTTACAACTAGTCATCATTTTTTTTAATCTATTGCTTTTCTTATGATTATGGTGGAACTAATTTGTAACTATTAAAGGTTTTCCATCTTTCCATGTTGTCTAATTCTTGGGGCTTTTCATCCAAGAAAAGACCTTTATGTCAAATTAATTGCAAAAATAGTCGCAAGATCGTTACCTCTATGTGATGCACCTATACCTTTGAAATATATTAAAGTGTTTTTGAATATATTAGGAGCATATTTATATATTCATGTATTTATGTTGTATTGAAGGCATGTGAAGTATACATTTTATATATATTGTGGGTTGGTTAGGTAAGTTGGGTAAATAGGCAAATAAATTGGTAGGTAAGGCTACATATTAATTAAATATTATATTTAATATGTAATAAGTACTAATAGTTACAAGTTAATTAGTTAGGTAATATTGATAATTAATTTGTTAATTTATTAACAATAATTCATTAGTTAGTTAATAATTATTTTATAAATAAATAAATATTATTTTAAATTATTATTATTATTATTATTATTATTATTATTAGGGAGTAATAAAATAATAGGTCAGTGGTTAGGTGGTTAAATAATTACTTAGTGGCTAATGGAATAATTAGCTAGTTAAACTAGTTCATTAATTAGTTATTTATTTACATATTTAATATAATTTACAAAATTAACAAAGGGAACAAAAAATTTGGCATAAATTTTTTAATTATAACATAATTTGCAATTAAATTTAGGTTACAATCGAAAAATATATTTTGTCTTCCATTTTTGTCTTATAAACTATATTAAAAATGTGTTTTGTTTTACTTTTCATATTAAAAAACATGCACCATTTGGGTTGAACCAATCAAAGAGGTTAAGTTTTAAATGTTAAACTCAAAATAAAATAAAAATATTTACATTCTTATCCCTTAGCTTACCTACCTACCTACTTGGTCCTACTTATTTAAATATTGATTTAAATTAATTTTTGCCAATTAATTTTTTTAATTTTCATGCATTTTAGCCAAATTATGCCACATGGAAAAAATTTGTTATGGGAAGAAATAAAATGACACATGGCAAAATCCCATTATATCAAATTATGCCACATGGCATATTTCCATTTATTATGTTGTGACATTTGTAGGTAATTAAAATAAACAACGAGGATTCAATTTATATTTTCTAAAAAAAATTACAAAAAAAAAAATGTTAACAAGTGGCAATTAATGAATGGGTTATATGTTAGTTACAAAAATGGGGATTAGTTAGAAGTTGCATATGGATAATCAATAGATGTGAATATATGTGTTAACTATATACATCATTCATGTGGAATGTGTTGACATCGTGGTGAATCATCATTTGTGACTAGATGTTGAGCGCGACTTCAGTTATGTAATTAATAAATTTTTACTTGTTGATGTTCATTGCAACTTATTTATAATCATAAATTGCAATTGCAATTAACATTTTTCTTCTAATGCATTTCTCAAACTCCAATTATCTAGGTCAAAACAAACTAATGATAACTAAAAAGATTGTTTAAAAAATTAGAAATTATAAGCTATATTTTTAAAAAATATTTTAACATTTTAAAGTTATGATAATCATTTCAAATTGTGTTAAATGACTAACATGAACATTGAAAATTTTAAAATAAAAATTCATTTAATTTAAGTACAAGATCTTTGAACTTGAATAATAGTTATGTGGAAAGCAATCAATTTTATGAAAAAATAAGTTAAAAACTTTTTCAAAAAAAAATTTTATGAATTTTTTTTTTGGAGATGATAATAACCTACTATTCAAACTTAGAAAACATTCACAGTTTAAAAGTTGTGGAATTTGAAAGTTTTAGAAATTCAAAGTATGTTTCAAAATATTAAAATTCAAAAATCTTTTTGCCACATGTAAATGAGGTGTAATGTACATTACATATATAACAAAGTTGCAATTTTTGATTCAAAAAACTAATGCCTAAAATAGTTAGCATATTTTGATATGATTTAAAATTCTAATCATTTTTAAAAATAAAAAATAGATTTTCACCATTTAAAAAATCACATATATTCAACAATGATGAGAACACAACATGTGATGTATTAAAGCAACTATAGGCATATATTTAACAACAAGTTGCATTAAAAAAATTATACATAAATGTTTTTTATGAAAAAATAAAAAAGACTATAAAAAGACAAGTAATTTTTTTATAAAGTAATTTTGTTGGCTCACATTAACATGTTTTCACCCTTGCTAAAAATGGGCAAAAAAAGCAAGCGTTACATGAACACATAGCTTTACAACAATATACTTGTTATGGACAACACCCACCTAAGAGCTTGAAGACAAAATAGAGCTTGATAAAACATGACATCTTCAAATTTTGTGGTGACTATGAAATTGTTCTTGCATTGAATGAAAATGGTGTTTGTAATGCAAATGTTTTTCAAAAAGCTTTTGAATTGCACAAGTCCAAGAACCTAAATGAAACATCCCAAGTTCCAACCTTCAACTTTAGACGAATGATTTGTGTGAAATGAAAATTGTTAAATGTTGAAAGCAAAACTTGTCATAATTACATGTCTTGTTCATGAACATCACATTAAGCTTCAAAGTAATATTCATCCTCAATTGAACACTTTAATGTGAAAGTTCATGGTGAGATCTGTTAAGTAATTACTTCTGTATTGCATTAATTGAAAAAATTTGCTACATATAGTAAATTTATCCTTAACATCATGCCTTATTTGGATCACTACGACAACAGGGGGCTATTTTGCGATCCACATATCATCGCAAACAACAAAGAAAGAAGTTTTCGAAAACCCGCATTTGCGAACCATAACTCCTCGCAAACTGTTAAGCCTTTGTGATACTATAACATTCGCACCCATACAATCGCAAGTCCTTCGCAACTCTCGAACTTGATACAATTGCAAACCTTTTACGATTGTAACTGCTTCTATATACCGTTTGCGATTGACATTACATCGGGAACTATTTGCAACAAACCCATCGCCGCAATGACTTGGCGAATCAACTCAAAAGTCTATCGGTTTCCGAAATAAGGTCCATCGCAAACCCTTAGCGGCATTTTGAGAATCCCAACAAGTTTGTGTTAAATTTTATATCGGAAACCACGCAAACTTTTTGGGATTTTCAGAATGTCGCTAAAAGTTTGCGAAATCTATGATTTCGCAAACATGTTTTGGAATGATTTTACCCCCAAGAGTGTAGCGATGTCTGTGACATGGTATTATTAGTCTTTTGGCTTTTGCACCCATAGTGAAGAATTATGATTCGCAAATTTTTTTGAGATGCACTGCGTATCGCAAGAGCATGGCACTATATTCTTATTTTGGAAGCATGGTTTATTTGGGTCACTTTGGGCCGCAAAAAAAAAATCTATATCAAAATTTCAAAATTTACAATGTAAAAGGGTTTGCAACCCTTGGGTATCTAACACACTAGTTGTTTATTTAGACCTCCTTCCCCTCTTGGATTTCTTCCTTGAATCTTTCTTCCTAGTGTTCTCTGGTGGAGGGGGAGGCTAC
>Ga0209611_10009268_pt1 | contig 14963 bp, 9 predicted proteins | sample S1TSphgellanicum_3_FD_187693 | JGI IMG/M metagenome (GOLD analysis project Ga0209611, IMG submission 187693) | Host-associated microbial communities from peat moss isolated from Minnesota, USA - S1T2_Fc - Sphagnum magellanicum MG (SPAdes) (version 2) | ecosystem: Host-associated > Plants > Peat... | reverse complement strand
AGGTTTACATCATAAATCCACTTTTGGAGGATTTGAAAAAGGCCATATTGTGATCAATATGTTAACAATGGAGATGGCATTGCAACAACCTGCACTTATTTGCAAAGCAAATGAAGGAGGTAGGGGGCCTTACTTTCTCTTTGAGATGCTTTTGCAAATTGGATAAGAAAACATTTCCTAACCCCAAAACAATCCCAAAAGTTCTCAACGTCTTCAACACGTTTTGCAGCTTCACAAAATTTATTAGTCCTTAATTCATAAGGACCGAGGCACTTGCTTGAGTGGCTTTGCACAAGTACTCCTACATTGTAGATCTAAACAATTTGCAAATGATGTTTGATTCAACATGTAGTTAGCTAAATGGGACATCAAATCCTTGTGATAATATGAAAATGATTACTACTTATTTGTCTTTTAACAAGTTCCCATTCAATTGATGTTCAATTTTTGCTAAGCATAAAAAAACTCTTTATAAAAGTGTGAGTTTTCTATTCTTCTATTAACTACAATTTGTAGATTATTAAAATTTATCCATAATAGTAATTTTGAAGGACTTTTTATATGATTTCGAAAAATACCATATAATGTTGCAAAGGTTTCCAACACATAGTTCTTAATAAAAAAATTTAATATTATGAATTATTTTTATTTTTAAATTAATATATTAATTCTTCAATAAAAAACTACAATATTAACACAATTTACTATTAATATATAACTCCAATATTTAATTGTTACTGAACACCTCTCCACTTTAATATTGAATATTTCTTTTACAATTTATATGTAAATGATTTTCATTATATGAATATTTTATTATCATTACAATTATATTGTTAGTTATTTTTTTCAATTCAAAAAATTTAGTAGTAGATCATGAGTCAAATTTTTAACATTTATTTATTACTTGTTTACTATATCATTTAAGTTTTTAAAAATGTTTTTCTATTGATATTTTAATAACATGAATATTGTAAATCATCTTTGCAAATTTAACAAAATTATATTATCTTGATTATTGTAAATGACTTAAATTTCACAATCTATTTATTAAATTTGTTAAACTTTAAAATTCAAGTCCAACTACAAGTTCAAATAATTAAATACAAAATACAACTTTTCAAAATCCAATATCAACTTATGCAAGTTCATTTTTTCAAAATGTAAGTTCAAGTTTTCAAATATTGTGTGAGAGTTTTTAAAAATCAGATCCCAAAAAACTCATCCATAATACAACCATAGCTAAGAAGAATCCCATGATTCAAGTTTCAAATACTTCCCAAATATCAACTTCAAGTTTCCCAAAATCAAACTCAATTCCCCAATATCAATTTAAAATTCTCAAAAATAGTTCATATTTCAAATTTAACTTCAAATTTCTCATCAACAATTTTCAATTTTCAATTTTTTATCCTCCAATTATGACGTATAAGTTTTTAAAATGAAAATGCCAAATACAAAACAATACAAAATGGCCCCTCCATTATCTTTTATTGCCTTTCACTCCCCTAAAAATCCATTAGCATTTTTCATGAAATGAGAACAAGCAAGTTTGAAATGGCATTAGGTGAAAAATCCATTGTGCCAACATACTTCCCATTGTTTGTCACAATTAATTAGAGGCATTAAAGACTTATTGGGTTTATAATAAATTTGTTGAAAAAACACACTCTCATTTATTTATTTATTTTTTCAATGACTTGGACACTCATAGTTGAATGTGACAAGTTTTTGTGCAAAGCACATGTCAAAGGCACAAGGGACTATAATTAATTTAAGAAAACATGTGCTTTCACTATAATGCATTAATGACTTACCATGTGTGATTTGAACATATTTTGCAAAGGGAAAAGAAACAATAGTCCCCTTCATCAATAGAAACGACTAATGAGTTGCTAATGCAAAATTCATTGATTTTTAAAATTGAATACAATTGGTTTTAATTTACATTCAAAATTTTATGTTGTCCAATTATTTCTTATAACTTTCAACCAAATTGTTTTGTTAAGTGAAGTTTGCATCTTTTTAATTTTTTTCAACATCAAAGTTCGATTTGTCATTGGTTGTAATGTGTCTTGTGAATTCGAATCTTATTATTATTACATTTTTAAAGTCCAAAGTGGAGAAGATAATGGGTTTTGATTTATGAATTAAATTGCATTAGGTTGTCCTTGCATCAAGATTAACATTGGTGATGGTTGGTTTAACGCTACATGTTCATAATAAATTATCAATGTATATTTTGTTAATGTCCATGATATTATTAGTGTCTATTCTATGTCGTTTTATATTGTAGAATTAAACATTATGTGATGATTATGAAGAAGTTAAATATTAATAATCACAACTCACATTGTTGGTTATAACAATGTGAATTGAAAAAACAATAACTAAATCTTAAAAACTTGTCCTTGATGTCTGCAAAAAAATATGTGCTAATCAATAATTGTAAAGTGAAAAACTCACTTATATTAATGTGCTAACTAGACACCATGTGCGGATCAATTTAATGTCTATTAGTGATTATTCAACATTTGTATATGGAATTATAATACCTAATCATAATGAATTATTTTATTTAGCACCAAGCTAACGTCCATGGTCCACCATGTGTTTTCCCCTATATCATTCATCCCAATTCATTCAATGTTTTTTTTTTACTTTTATTTTTTAAAATTATCAGCCTATTCACTAACTAGTGCATTGCAATGCAAATGGGAAACCTTGTGGTGCTCGCATGAGCATGTGTGCTATTAGCCTTTCAAGGATATGCCTTAAAGCTTAACCTTACAATTGATGACATATGTCGACAACCAGCTGATCAGATGGAGGCCATCATAGTAGAATTGGAAGCACAATTTGATTATTTGGACCACCCTTTGGCGTAAAAGTATGTCAAAGACCAGGTTGCCATAGTGATGAAAAATAAGCAATGGCATTTGAAGAAGCTAATTGAAAGTTCTTGACCTCGAAATTGTTCAAAGGCCCATTGGAATCAATTAAAACAAGTATTGCTCCAAATGATATCCCTTAAAAGATGTAGTCTTTGTGCATACTTCACTAATTTCTACTAATCTTACGATCAATTTTGTTGTTTTATTGACAAATTTGCCATGTACATTTTGAAAATCGATTGTCAAAAGTTGTGACATCATAGAATTATGTAGCCATTTTTTTGAAGTTTGAATCACCTACTTCACCCATTTCAAGGAAAATGTCAGTAGTTGGACATGTTTCTGGGACCCAAGATCAGCCCAAACCTTTTGCATGATCATGTCACAAGCTATATATGGTGCGTAAATGCATTTTGTCCCTTAAATGTTGTAGAACAAATTTGATTTGATATTTTTCAAGGAATTTAATACATAGATTTTAATAGAAGTTTAAGTTCTTAATGCAAACTCAAGGTTCTTAGGCGAGCTTGCAAAAATATGTGTAGTTTGTGTTATTTTGCTAAGAACGAATTTTTGTCAAAATCTTCTTTAAAAACTCTTTATTATGATTCTAGTAATTTGGTAGTGAACTAAGTTGTTTTAAGTTTTTTTTTGTCAAATTTTAATTATGATTTTCTTAATTGTTATATTGATTAAGGTGTTATATTTATTAAATAAATTATGTCATTTTCATAAGACCATTTGATAAAAGTCACAATTTTGATCTATCCATTTTTCTATTTAACATGGAGACTCATGATCAACAATGTAATCTGTAATCTCTTTTTGTGTAAGAAATTGAATGGCTTAGGATTTGATAAAAATAACTATTGATAGGTAGGCCAAGGGTTTGGATCTAGGAGAGTAATGTCATAGATTTCATGAAACGAATAGATGAACAAACATGTGACTATAATCAAACATGTTTATCATATGATAACATCTTCATGAATTGACAAGCTACATGAAGGCACTATTGTTGTCATTTGATTTTTCTTTTCTAGGTGAATAGTCACGCCCAAATAAAAATATAGTATAAATGCAAGGGAGGGCAATGGCAAATTAGATTTGATAGCAAAGTTGTGGGGGGAGGGAAGTGGCAAATTGGGTGAGGATGGCAAGTTGGTGGGGGAAGGTAATGCCAAATTGATGATAAGGTTGTGAGGGTGTGGATTTTTCTTTCTTGGCTGGTATAAGGTAGTAAAGTACAAAGTAGAATGAGGAGGTGAAAAAAAAATCTAAAGAAGGTTAAAAATCGATTTTCAAAACCATTAATGAATTGCAAATTTTGATCTGAAGTGGTATTAAAAAAAGTTTAGTTCAAACTTGAACCTACATAATAAAACATTGTGTATATAAGAAAAAATCTTGTCTTTTTCCACTACCCAAGTTCATTAGGTTTTTAGTGAAATGAGAGAAAATTGATTAATATGCAACTTAAATGGTTTTGGTAAAAAAAAATTAGTTGATTAGGACATTTTTGGTGAAATATTTTTTAGTCATTTTGGATAGTCACACGTTGCACTAAATAATTTTTAATTTAAAAATTATGACATGGATATATGAGGTCCCAAATTGACATGATGTGGAATAAAATGTCACGTCATCATATAATCTTTCATTTTTTTTTTAATTTTGTTTTGTTTTGTTTTTTTTTGGATTGTGGAATCATGAATTTTTGTTTTTCATGGCACGCCAAGACAAAATTACATGCCGTGAATTTTTTTCGATTTAAAAAAAAAAATTTTTTGACATCATTCACCATGATGTACATGTTCATACATTGCATTTATACAAAATACATTAATGCACACATTCATCAAGTTTTGAACCTAAGACCTCATGGAGGCACACCAAGGTCATAATCATTAAACCATTTTAAGACTTTATTAACAAAGAAAAAAAAGTTTGAATTTATTATGTTTGACATAAAATTGTTTAGGAAATTCAAACTTTAATGTATATTTTCATTTTCAAAATGTATTCAAATGCTACAAATGAGAACATGATCTTGAAGTTTATTCAATAATGTATTAAAATTATTAAAATTATTATTTATAAATATTAAATTAAAAAAATTAAAAAAGAAAAGAATGTCATGAATATATGTATACATGAATATATATATATATAAATTGACCTACAATGTCTATGAATTCAATGCGAATTTAAGAATGCATTCATTAAGTCTTAAACAACATTATTTCCATTATTAAAATATGTCCATTTTTTGAAAAATTATAAAATTTTATTTTCCCAAATATGATTAGATACAAAAATATATATTATTTTTGTAATGTTGTTGAAATGGTAATCATCCATAAGAAGATTTAACCACATTTGGTTATAGACAAGTTGTGAAGTTGGAAACTTGTTTAAATATTTCAATATTATGGTTACCTACTATAATTTGTTGTAAGAAATTGACAATATATAGTTTTAATTTGACATAATTTGATTTTTTTCCCCCAAAAAAATCCTTTGTTGATTTTTTTGAACCTTTAAATTGGCAAAAATTGGCCACAAAAATAAATAAATAAAGTAATCAATATAGCCATTTAATTTTTAATACTATATTTGTTAAGCAACATGAATCATAAATTAATAAAAATGATAAATTATACAACTTGAAAAAAATCACCAATATATGATGTAAAAATATAATATAATTTCATTTTTTTTGTAGAAATAAAAAAACATAATTTAGTGACAATTTTGGCATTAAATAGTTGAATTAAACCCCCCTCCCCAACCAAGCATTTTTTTTCAGTTTTGAATTTTCCTAACTTGGCAATTCTTGTTGGGAAAAAATGGAAAAAATGATGAAAATTCAAGGGAAACTGTAAATAACAAAAGAATTGCCAAATTTTTGAGACAAAAATTTTAAAAGAAAAAAAAGGTTATTCATAATGAATAAAAATTGGTGGTGAATTCCACCATTTGGTAAACATAAAAAAGGCCATCAACATCAACAAAGATTTTTTTAATTAAGTGAACAAAAAAATTCATTTATTTATTTTTAATGATATAATTCTACAATGAGTTCTAGGACTTATAAACAAAATATAAAAGCATTTTAACAAATTTATACCTCCATATACATGGTTTATAACCAAAACATGGTTAAATTTTCTTGTGGATGATATTAAAGAACACCAGAAATTTAAGAAAATAAAAGATGAAAAAATTCAGTGATGTACTTATTACTATCATGATTTAAAATTCATGCATTTATTTTATTTTTAAAATGAAAACTTAAAATTCACCTCTAAATATTTAAACATAAACTTGTAACAAAACAACCTTAAAAATTAATATACCATGTTTAAATAAAAATAATAAGTAGGAAAAATTGGTAATTTATTATTATTATTATTATTATTAAAATAATAATATATTTTAAGAAAATAAAAAAAATCATTTTTTCAAATATGGATTTTTTTTCATACACCAAAACAAAAAATGGAAAAAAATTAGGGATTATTCATGGGGGTCTTTGGTGTTGCATCATGAACATTCATAATAATAAACTTGTCCACATGATGCCTAAAGCAAACAAGGGAAAACATTCATTTTAATTTATATAAATGTACAAGAATTTAACAGATGAAAAAATAATAATTTAGAGGTCTATATGCATCATAGACTTTGCATGCATGAACATTTGAGCTAATCATTAATGCATTCAAATATAAATATGAGACTTGTTTAGTTTTATACATTCATTTAAAAAAATTGTGATGGATGCAAAATGTAATTTATGAATAATGGATTCAACACATTCAAAGTAAATGATTCAATTCATGTGCAAATGTTGATAATTCAAAAAACATGAAAAAACTCACTAACTTGTTCAAATACAAATGTAAGACATTAAGTTGTTATGTATGTTTCAATATATATTAATAAATGTAATATTTGAATAATGTTTTCAATAAGTTCAAAGTGAATGATTCACCTAATGTGAAGATATTGATAGTTCAAGAAATGTGAAAAAACTCAGTAACCATTCAAATATAATTGCAAAGCATTGAGCTACATATGTTTCAATATATTCTAATAAGTGCAAGATGCAATTTATGAGTAATGATTTTAACATATTAAATGTGAATGGCTTAACTCATGTGCACATATTAATAATTGAAAAGATGTGAAATAAGACTAGTTGATTAGAACATTTTTAATGAAATTGTTTTTAGGCTGTTTTGGATAATTTTGCACTAAATAATTTTTAGTTTTATAATTATGACATGGATATATGAGGTCCTAAATTAATATGACATGGAATAAAACGCCACATCATCATATGATTTTTTTCATTTTTTTTTTCGAATCATGGAATCATAATTCATATTTTTCTCATGACATGCTGTGATAAAATTACATGCTGTGAAAAAAAAAAATTAATTTTTTTTTTCCTGATTTTGTCAAAAAAGAGTTTTGACATCATTAGCCATGATGTACATGTTCATATATTGCATTTATATGATACATTGACACATTTTTCAAGGTTTGAACCCAAAATTTTGTGGAAGCACACCATGATTTTAACCACCAAACCACTTCAAAACCATATTAACAGAAAAGGAAAAAATTAAGTTTATCTTGTTTGGCATGGAATTGTTGAGGAAATTCAAACTTCAATTTGGAAAAAAAAAAAAATCTTCAAATGCTACAAATGAAAACACAATTTAAAAGCGTATTCAATAATGTGTTCAAAAATATTATTATAATTTAACATTATTAAATATTAAATATTTAAAAAATTCATGTTATAAATAAAATTACAATTTATTTTTGTTTAAATTGACTTACAATCTTTGTGAATTCAATGTGAATTTCAAGAATACTATCATTAAATCTTTAGCAATGCTATTTCCATCATGTAAAATATATCCGTTTTTTGAAAAATTGCAAGTTTTTATTTCCCCAATATGATTAAGTACAAAATTTTTAATTTACTTTTGTAATTTTGCTAAAATGGTAATCATCCATAAGAAGATTTAGCCAGACTTGGTTATAGACCAGTTGTGGAGTTAGCTTGTTTAAATCGTTCAATATTATGGCTACCTACTATAATTTATTGTAAAACACTAATGATATATATTTTAAATTTGACAAAATTTGATTTTCTTTTCTTTTAAAAATGTCCTTTGTTGATGTTGTCTTCTTAAATTGGCAAAAATGATAGTAGAAATAAAATAATTAAGTAGTCAACATAGCCATTCAATTTTCAATACCATAATTGTTTAACAACATGAATCATACAATATTGCAAATGATCAATTATACAACTTGAAAAAAAATCACTATATATATATATATATTACTATATAGCAAAGAAACCTCATCAAAGAAGCTCAAAAAATTATCTACAAGTAGTTCCAGTGAATCATGCTGAACAAATGTGAAGGTCGAAATCATTGTAGTTAGAAAAATCATGTTCAACACCTTAGGTAAGCATTCAACTTATAGCTAAATATATGTGTTGAACTCATGTGTTGAACAACTTATAGGTAAATACGTTGCAACTATAATACTACTAGGTAGTTCACCAACAATACATATCTATTGTTTTGTCTATTGGTTGCCTCCACATACACTTATGGTATTCTTAGGATCCTCTTCTCGGAGAAGGTTAGAATTCACTTCAAAGTAAAATACAAACTCAAACCTACTTTTAGAATTTATGAAGTCATCCCAGGCTGGTAATTTTCCTTCGGTTGTCATGAGGGGCCTACATTTGACAGAAACACATCCACAAGTAGAAAGGGGCTTTGAACGACAAACAAATTTATGCACCTAGTAGAGTCTGAATATGGCCTCCCACTTTGTCTCAACAAGAGCAACAAAGAAGGCAATAGCTATAATAGCACAAGATTAACACAAATGGTTGAAAGCAATTTTCAAACAATCATTCTATGAATAAACATAATAACCTTCATAAACAAATGACTAGAAAAGAAAGTGTAGAGAACTTCGCAAACAAACCTCATCAAAAGAAGCTCAAAAAACTTACCACAAACTCAATGCCACCTTCCCCTTTTGCCACAACAATAAACCATAGCAACCATTGCTGGTAGTGTGGCATGGAAGCTGATGCAAACCTCTAGGGATCTTCCAGGATGAGATTCAATCTTGTAGCCCAATAAACCTTTGCATAAATTCTATGAGATTTGAGTCTTCACCATCGATATACATCTCAATAGGAAGCAGCTCATCTTTTGATTGACAACCTTTGAAGGAACCAAGATTTCACTCTAAACAAACTCAAATTATGAAATGGGTGCCAGTGATCACTCATCGGCATGATGTCAACCTAATCACCTTTGGTTTCTTATTACTAGGTACAAAGAAAACTGCTGACTTGCTTGAGTAGGATTCATTTTCAGATGGTTGCAGATCACCTCCATGTTTGCAATCTGTCAGTGGCTCTGCCATTTTCTTTTTCTCACTAGATGTTGCTTCCAGCATTTTGACAGCTTCCCAATTGTCCATGGCCACATATGGTCCTAGTTTTGCAGGCTGCTTTGTTGTCGAAGAAGGAGAAGAAAAAGAAGAAGCAACTGAAGTGCATTGTTGTTGTTGTTGAGCTTGTGCACGTATAATATTAAGCTTTCCCCTTTCCTTAACAGCTGCATCTAGAAAGCACTCTTTCTTCTCCAGTTTTGCTGCTAAACTTTTGCGGAAGGTGCGACGATTCAGCTTGACAATTTCACCCGTGATGCTGATTACATACCTGCCACCTGGCTTCTTTCTTCTTCTACCAAAATTTTGGATGTCATGATGATCTGGATATGGTTGAAGATCCAGCACCTTTGCCACTGGCGGTAGTGCTAAGGGTGCACGGAAGTCAACTCGATCATCAAATTGAAGAGCTTCTTCTGGGTGTGCCCAAAGATCGAATGCCCTAAAAGGATGCTGTTGTTGCAAGTTCCTAGTAGAATTGGTACTATGATCCAAGGAGGTGAACAATTTTGAAGCATCAGAGAGAACCTTCAGGAATGAAAGAAGGCTTGTTTGTCTGTTGTCGTTGTTACTGTTGTTGCCTTTTACAGCCCTGCTAGTCTAGATTACAAAAGAGAAACCCATAATGTATCATCACATGTATGTATGTATCATGATCAACTGCTTGTTAAATTTGGTCAAAACATTAAGGGGAGGAGGATGTGTGCAGTGACATACCCAAACCCAGCATTAAGCTAACAAGAAATTCAAACAGTAATATGATTCAGAATGGACATTGAACACGTGCAATCAAGGAGTTACAAGAGTGAAAAAAGAAGGAGAGCAGTCTTGGTAAACTTACAGGACTGAATAAGGAGGAATAACAGAAGACAGAGAAATGACCAAAGCGTTGCAAGGCCAGTGCAAGCTGCTTCTGATGAAGGTGACAATCGCCAGATTCCACACTTGTTCCCATGATGACCGCTGGCGCAGGCAAGGGTGCCCAGTCCTCCACTATTGCCTCCTTCACAAACTGTTCTGGAGCCATTCTATTCCCTTTTGGGTGTTTTGGTCTTTTCCTGTTCGAGAGACATATACGCTGAGCATTTCAGAAGAGAATCTCTGCTGCCCTATCACTTTCTTTTGCAAAAAAGATCATACTTATTCAACTGGTTTAGGATATTTATTTTTTGTGATTTTTACACTACTGTCGAGAAAACTGATTACAGTTTTGGATTAATAAAAGGCCAAAGAATGTGCCTGAGGGGAAGTTTCTTGGTGCAAAGACCACTGCTGCTTCTATCAACTTCAATCGCCCAATCACGCTCAACACGTAAGCGGAATGTCTTATGACAGATGGTGTAATTCATAGGGACCACTGCATCCAAAAGCCGCTCTTTCACCCATTGCTCCACATCCTGGATCCTCCTTGCCATTTGTCCCAACTGATGAGCAACTACTAGTACAGAGAGTTGGATAAACAAAGGATCAATGCAAGCTTCTTTGTGTTCATGAAAGACTTCAGACTTGAATTATCTACCTTTGACTTCCCATTCAAAAAAAATCACTTGCGCATGGGAAACAACTCTGAATGTAGAAGAATTGTTACTTGGAATCTGCTAAGGGCTTCCTTACGATCAACAGCAACAGCAGCACTGAGCACTAATTGCGGACGTAATGACTTTGCAGTGCGACGAATATCACGCAGAAGTGCTGTTACGCAATCACATCGCCACTGATCCCAAACAGAAGGCTTGTCTTCAGGACCCAATCCTGTAGCTTCCTTGAAGAGCTCCAGTGTCCTCTGTGACCAGCTCACACACACACACACACACACACACACACACACATGACTGACTTGCACAATCTTTATTTTTATTATTGTGGCAGTGAGTGCATCAAATTTGCACCAGGTTCCACATTCTCTACCAGGTAGTGTAGTATTTGTCTATGCATTGTGGGAAGGAGTAAAATCATAACACTACCTGGTCACGAGGGTACTGGTGGCCATGCAGAACAGGGTGCTCATTTGGAAACCGAATGTAATCCAAATGCAGACCGTCGACCTCATAATCTGCAACAATTTCTTGACAAATACCTGTTATGTGTTTCCTCACCTCTGGTAAACATGGGTTCACGCTTACATAGAATCCTGTATTCAGAGGCTGCACCAACAATTCCACCATACAAATGAGTAGTAGAGATGCATCTTCAGATGGATATATATGTGTGTGCATGTTTGGGAGAGTGCCCCCAGAAAAAGAGAGTGAAACAGGTAACCTCCAGAAATCAAAACCCACAAAAACCTCAACAGGGACCAGAAAAGAAAGCGGAAACAGAGAGAGAACCTGACGGGTACCATGGGCATCAAACCAACTCCACTGCGGATGGCGCACATACATGTGGTCAGGGTTAGAAGGTGGTGACATCCCTCTCCACATTGGCATCACTGATAAGACCCCACCGAGGCTCTTGTTTTAAACCAAAAAGTAGGAAAATACAGTTCCATCAAGAAAGAGCATATACGTTGATGTGTAAACACTGAAGCAAACAATAAATACAGTAATAATACCAGCAGCAGTGGATTCTATCAAACAATAGTGGACAGCATTTGACAATAGAGGAGTGAGTGTAACCAAAATAAATAAATGTGAGCAGCTCTGAAACCAGATGAAGATGACAAAAAATAAAGTGAGAGCAACTCACCATTGATCCAAGCATGCAGGGCCATGTTTTGGGAGTGTGCTTCTTTAATAGCAAGGCGCAATGGGTCAAAGCCTGGGGACTTCCAATCATAGCATTCAGACCATGGCTCAATCTTTGATGAAAAATATGTGCTCGCATTTCCTCGCACCTTATACCACCACAACAACAAGAGAGAGAGAGAGAGAACATAGGTATACTGGTGTTAGTGAAACTCCCAACTTTTCAGATAAGATCAAAGGAGGATGGACACCCTCATATCATAAACAATGACAACAACGACAACAACAATGCAGGTAAATTGAGGGTGAAAAATCTGCTATCGGGTAGATATTCTGGGAAATTATATATTAAAACCTGGAAGAAGACAGTATTAAAGCCTGCTTGAGCAGATTGATGCATGATGCGCATCACATCTGAATCTGTATGGAAATCATACCGTGTCACCCACACTGCTCTCACTTGGTCTCCATATCTCTGGAAAAATTCCATCCCCCACCCACAAAAATCTTGTCTTGAAAAATTCAATAGCAATTATGACACCACCCAGACCGACCGACCGACTGACTGACTGGAGTTTTGACTGCTCAAAAAAGGGGGTGTCTTTCTTCTGAACCCAAGAGAGACAAAAGATTTCGATAGCAACACTCATGAGAAAAAAATCCATTTTTTAAATTGCACAAATTTTTTTTTGCTCAAAGCACTGGTGAAGAAGCCAACACACAATGAATCAAAAGATGAGAACTACCACCACATTGAAAAGAAACTTCCATAAAATCCCAGATTTTTGGGAATTTTTTTGTAGAGAAGCAAGGGATGGATTCTTATTTTCACAGATTGATTTTGTGAGATACCAATTGTAAGAAGGCAGATTTGCCAGAAATTCCACAAACTTGAATGAAGCGCTGAGGAAATTCCTGAGCTTGGTTTTTTTTGTTTGTTCAACATTCAAATGCAAGGAACCATTTTGAGGAGCTTCAGAATGCGAAGAGCCTTAATTAAAATTTATAGAAAAAAAAAACCCATGAAAAAGAAAGATCAAGACAAGACACAAACCAGATTGGGTAGTCGACCTGTGCGTCGAAAGGCAGGATCTTCTCCCTCCCATGGTGACAACAGCGAAGGGCATATCTTCGACGTCGTCATTGAGAGTCAAATCACTACACCCATCGCTGCCAAAACAAAATCAAAAAAAGAAACCCCCCAAAACCAAAGAAACACAAAAAAGCAAGCAGCAGCTGGGTATGGCAGCCAGGCAAGATGAAGGTTCAAAAACCCTAATATAATGAAGACAACCGCAAAGTCTCTGAAATGGCTGCTGCTACGAGCTTGGAATTCAACCACCAAAACCAAAAACTGGTGGAGAAAAACTTGAGTCTCTTGCAGGTGTTGTTTTGTAGGAGAAATTCTTCTCCGATTCTAGTAAACCCTTTGCAAAACACAACCATCCAATTTTTCATCATGATTTTTGGAAAAAAGGTGGAGATTTTGCAAGCTGCTCTTAATATTATTATTATTAGCAGACTGGCCTCTGTGGCTTTTTTTAGGCAATCCAACAAGAGAAGTGGTCATCCAGATTGGTGCTAAAAGTTTGTTTCTTTCGTGAGCGGCAAGAAGAAGAAGAAGAAGCCGGAGAGAGATACCCTCCGGATATAACATCAGGTACATGCACTCATTTCCCCCCGGTTCTAAAAGTCGAAGAACCGGTTTTGGTATATAATCGTGGGTTTTAGCATATAGAAGGTCCAGAGAACCGGGTTTTGGTATTCGGCCGTGGTTTTAAGAATTGTATAAAAAGTTCAAAGAACCGGAACCGGGTTTTGGTTTATAACCGTGGCTTTAAACATTGTGTAAAAAGTTCAAAGAACCAGGTTTTGGTTTATAACCGTGGCTTTAAACATTGTGTAAAAAGTTCAAAGAACCGGGTTTTGGTTTATAACCGTGTCTTTAAACATTGTGTAAAAAGTTCAAGGAACCGGGTTTTGGTTTATAACCGTGGATTTAAACATTGTGTAAAAAGTTCAAAGAACCGGGTTTTGGTATATAACCGTGGACTTAAACATTGTGTAAAAAGTCCAAAGAACCGGGTTTTGGTTTATACCCGTTGTTTTGAAGAATTGCATCAAAAGTCCAAAGAAACCGGTTTTGGTATATAACCGTGTTTTTTTAATTGTGTAAAAAGCCCAAAGAACCGGTTTGGTATATAACCGTGTTTTTTAATTGTGTAAAAAGCCCAAAGAACCGGTTTGGTATATAACCGTGTTTTTTTAATTGTGTAAAAAGCCCAAAGAACCGGTTTGGTATATAACCGTGGTTTGAAAAAACTGCATGATAAGTCCAAAGAACAGGGTTTGGTATATAACCACGGTTTGAAAACATGCACAAACAGGTCAAAGAACCGGATAGAGAACCACTGGTTCTTTAAGGGCTTTGACATAACCAGGACCATCAATGCCTCTTCGATCCTGGAAGTTTTAAAGAACCGGGACCAGGGGTCCTTTCTAATTCAAAGAACCGCCGAACACTGGTTTTTTCTTGTCCCTTTCACACCTAAAACGTTTGATTTTAATTTAATTTAATTTATTTAAAACATTGTTAACTTGGTGGTCACTGGTGCTCACCATAAGCCAATTTAGCCAAATTTGGTCATTAACAAAATATGGAAAAGAAACAAAATTTAAATATCCTTATATAAATATATATATATATGGCTACCTACCCCCTCGAACCATGTATTGAAATCTAGCCATTTATTGTTTCAGATTTTTTGATAAAAATTTGAAACTTTTTGGCAATTTTTTTTTTTTTTTTTTTTTTTTTTTTAAATTTTTTTATAAAAAATTTAAAATTTTTTGCAAATTTTTTTTTTTTTTTTTTTTG
>Ga0209611_10009267_pt1 | contig 14964 bp, 14 predicted proteins | sample S1TSphgellanicum_3_FD_187693 | JGI IMG/M metagenome (GOLD analysis project Ga0209611, IMG submission 187693) | Host-associated microbial communities from peat moss isolated from Minnesota, USA - S1T2_Fc - Sphagnum magellanicum MG (SPAdes) (version 2) | ecosystem: Host-associated > Plants > Peat... | reverse complement strand
CTCACTCAAAAAGGTCAAGGTACCAACATGGGTGCTGGTTCACCCTGGCCAACTTGCGGCACCTACACTGATGACTGGTTGGTCACCTTCAGCTTTCCTTTGAAAGTGTTTTAAATGATGCCACGTGGCACTCTGAAAATTTAGATTGCGTTTTGAGCCCTCAGGCCTACCTCCACTAAAAATGTCAAGTCTGTTTGCCTATTACAGAAACAACTCTCTTTTGGTTTCTGTGTTTATTTTGAGGAATCTCCTCCAGGAGAAGGACCCTACAGCATTATGCCAGGGGGAGATCCTCCTATTTTAAAGGTTCTCATGTTCCCATAAAAAGAGAGTTGTTTATTTATGTCGAGGTTCCTATACTCAGAGGTTCTTCTAAGGTTAGGGAACACCTTGGGCTCATGACCTCAGGTGGGCCTCCCTCGCCAGAACCCACTTGATAGGCATTGGGTGGCACTCCCTCGTGAGAACCCACTTGTACAGGAACCTCCCTTACTTGACATATGTAACCCAGTGAATTTCAGGCAGTCTTGTGTAAAGTGGAATGCAAAAATTGGTAACAGGTACTTGACTTTTGTGGCCTTTGAGATTTGTCTATGGATCCAAAGTCATACAAACCCAAAGATAGGGGGAATTCTTTAAGGTACCATGCTGTGCTATGTTGGAAAGGCCCCCTCCTGGCTCCGCAGTATCTATGGGACCACAAAACCAAACAAAAGAAACACTTTTGAACTGAGACCTCAACATATTTTTTTTAAAAGTTAGGTGGGTCTTCACGCATGTCATCTGGCTTTTGCATGGGGGTTTTCCATGTGACTTGACTTTATTTGCTATCGACACCCAATGGCCAATAAGTATTGAGAGAATTTCACTATTTATTAACAAGTTGTGGCTTACTTACTTACTTACAATTTAACGTCATTAAGGCTTGACTTTGTTACTTGTAATGAAAAAAATTTAACATAAGAAAATGCAGTAGGTAGATATAATCGGTTGACAAATTCTTTTTGTAATCAGCTGCATATGACTAATGCCATTGTTGCATTCGTCTCTGGGCTGAATCTGTCTCTACAACACCAACAAGTAACATGTTTGAACCTGGTGAACTTCAGACAGGGCCAAGGGGTATTAGATATTGGATAGCCTTCCCCAGGTCACCTATGCCATGCCCAACTTGCTAGTTGCATCCTGCTCCCAAGTTGGAACAATGATAAAGATCCCATTCCAGCCTAGGTAGGTACATATCAATGTTGTGCATGTAAGTGTCAATAGCTCTATCTACAGTGTGTTAATCCCATGTTCTTACCCTTACATGTCCAAACTTGTTACGCTTATACTAATGTTGCGTATAAATTTTTCTTTTACACTTACATGAGGTCATTGTAAACTTTTGTGAAATACACTTACCCAGCCCTGTGCAAACTAATATGGATTTGCCATGGGCCACTTTGATCGGCCTTTCACAAAAAATTCATGATATTTTGATACCCCCCCCCCCCCCCCCCCAAACATTAGCATTTTCGACCAATATGCAACTATGATGGTGCTATTTCAAGGAATATCTTGAATGCACATTTTGTCCCACTTCATTGCTTGATTAGAATATTTATTCTTAACTTTGTTTATGACCATTTTCTGGCCTGAGCTTTTTCAAGAGCCAAGGTACTTATTGTGATTTATATTAATTAATTTGACTGTGGTGCATCCCAAAGCACAAATGTTTCGATAGTTTTTTTTTTGCAATGGGCCATTTGGTTGGCCTATCACCAAAAATTTATGAAATCCCCCTTCCCCAAGTAGAAATCACATTTATTTGTTTCACTTACAATATTTTACACAACATAAAATAGATTTACACAATTTTACACTTATTTTTACACAAAGTGTAAATAAATCTTATTATGAGATTTACACTTACATAGAGTGTAAGTCTTAAACCATTTACACTAGTACATGTTTTAGTGTCTTGGAATCTTCGGCACAAAATTAAATTATTTTTTTAAATGCAGAAATTTTATAAAATGATTTTTTTCAAAAAAGAATTAGTGAACGAAATTGAGAATATTCTGAAATATTCTATTTTAAAAATGAAATCTTCAAATTTAATTAAATTTTTGGTAGACATGTGCTGAAACTGTGCCCCTTGTAGTGCGATAATTGCCAACCAGTTGGTCAGATAATAATATGAGCACCACTACCATAGTCATTAAATTCAGTTACCAAATCTAGTTATAAAATGCAAGTTTCCTGACGTAAAATAAATTGATCCTTTCGTTACTGTTTTTTTTAATGTGTAGGGTAGAACCCTAAGGTGGGGAGCATTCCAAAGGGCTTAGGACAAGGCAGTAGGTGAGGACCAGACCTTGCTTGCATTATGGGCATGTCTCACTTTACCCATAGTAAAGCAGGAGGCAACCTGAACATATATATATACATCACCAGCCGCATGGTTCTTCCTTCTGACACTTGTTCCTTGAGAATGTGAGGCAGCTTGTTGCACTTACAAGTAGGCATAGTTTCCCTCTTACTCTTAAGGAATAGGTATATGATCTCTCCTCTTTTCAGGAGGGAGACTCATAGATATAAGCTGCCTTGTAAATATTATAAATGTTATAGGACAGTGCTTTTTTTCTTTCTTTTTTTCAATTTTTTTAGTGCAACAGCAATGGCAAGCATTCCCACACAGATTTTGACTTAATTGGTGTCGGTTTTTGTATAGGATCGTTCAAACAGTCTGTTTCTCCCTCCCCATCCTCCCCCCAAGACCAGAATTTGAGGACTTGATTTTGAAAAGGGAAATTTTCACCCAAAGAGTGACTGAGTGTCAACTTTTGGCGACTTTTTTGCCTAAAAGAAAAAAGAAGACTGCTATAGGAAATTCCTCCAAGGGCATTCTGTGAAAGAAGAGGTGCTTTGAGCCTTCTTCTTCTTCTTACAAAGTAGCGAAAGCCTTTTTTTAAATTTGAATAGATGCCATCGTCACATCACACTTATAAATGCTAACAATGATTTCAAATGCACACCCATTCACTGACAAAGTGACCAATGGAGGCTGACGCCACAGCTTCAATTCAGTAATTTAACCAAGAACCTAACAATTGGTAGCAAAGTGTGTTGCATTGCCCTATCTATTCATGAAGTTTCCATTGAAAAAGAGGAAGCTAAAGAAAAGGAGTAATCTATGTTGTGACAAACTAGGCTTTTTGTACAAAATGAAAAAAAAGTCAAGAAAACACAAATAAAGACTTCAAGTTACTAAGCAATACAAGAACAACATTTTCAACCATGCAATCCAAATATTCCCTATTAATGAAGTTCCCTTTAACAAAGAGTAAGCTAAACCAAAGATACAATATATTTGGCGACAAACTAGCCTTGTCATACAAAACATTAAAGTCAAGAAAACACAAATAAGTCATTGAGCAATACAAAAACAACATTCTTAACCATGCCATGGGAATCCAAATATGTCACCTTCTTTCGAGGAGGGCTGAATTTGCCCCTTCAAAGTTTTCTTTTGTTCTTCTCCTTTTGGAATGAGATTGCAGCAAAAGAATATTAATCGTCTACAATCTTCAAACAAAGAGCCTCAGTAATTTAGAATAAGATTGTACCAAATCCCCAAAGTAGGTGGATTCCCTTTAGATAAAATAAACAATACCTCTTCCACCCATGTAAAATATTGTTTCACAAAAAAATAGATTCTCATGGCCCACGGATTTGTTTAATGGTTCTTCCACGAGGGAAGAGACTATGCATTGGTGACGTATGTGGACATAAAACTTTGGCTTGAACTTGACCCAATTTGTGAGTGACATCTGGAGTATTATGCATGCATATGATTTGATGGGCATGTTCCATACAAGTGCAAGCACCTAGATCAAAAGCTCTAAATCAATAATGGAAGTTTTCAGTTTGAATATTGGAACCAGCCATAAGGGCAGAGGCCATTACCGAATGAGCTGCTTGTTCTTGTAGGGTTCCATGACCTATGGACATCTTTTTGACTTAATGGCCAACTACACAAAGTTATCCTCTACATAATAAGAAGAGGAGGCGTGCAATGTACAGTGCGCTTTATCAATTAGTTATGGGTGCATACCAAAGTTCAAAACTTTTTTATGGTGATGGTCTTGGTTGATTGGCCCATCCAAAAACAAAAAAGTTTGGAAACTTTGCACTCTTCCACATTAAAAGTCTTCAAACTTTGCATACTCCCAAGCAGGGTCTTTTAAAAGGATTTTGTGATGTATCCAAAATTGGTGATAATCCAGAAAATAATTTAGCCAAATTTGGCTACACACCAGATATGAAAGCCTTTTTTTGAAAAAACAGGATGCTTCTATATTATTGGATACCTGGTGGAACTTATCATAAAAATCTAGTGATTTTGGTTTTGTTTTGTTGTTTTTCAAAATCTGGCGAATTTGGGCCATTTTTCCCATGAAATCACATTTTTCAGGTCAAACATATGGAAAAAATTGGCCAATAAAGAAAAACACTGCTCCCAAATTAGGCTATGATTGATATATCCTTCCTGCATGGCCCATCTATGTAGGGCAACAAAGAAGAACTTTGTGCAAGGAGTGTGGCATAAAACGTGGGGTTATTTATAACAACATCCAGGGATGCATGGGAACTATGGGAACACAATAAGGAACATTTGGAAGACCACATGGGATAGATTTAAGGAACAGCTGTGGAGGATTCATGGGACCTTTTGGGAACAACATAAATAACATGTGTCGAAATGTGTTTGATAAAGGAACACATTAGGAACATTATTGGAAACATGTTGGGAACAAAATCCTTCAAACCAAAAAATCTTCAAGTTCTCCTTCAAATTACATCAGTTGAACTGCAGAATCAACGTAGCCTTTTTTGAAACACACAACAAAGAATTTTAAATTATATTTTTGGATTGAAAGTGTGTTTAATTATAACACATTTTCAATTACACATTCATTCCTTTTCTTTAAAACCTATCTTAAAAAAGGCTTTGTCAATTCAGCAAATTGACAAACCCTTTTTTACATAGGTTTTTGCAGGATGGGTGTAGCCCTTTTTGAAGCACAGGTGTAAAATAATTTATATTGGTTCTTTGATCCACAAAAACCTACAGCAACATAAGTTTTTGTGGAATTGAAGTAGATTTTTGCAAAATCAACATAGCCCTTTCTGAAACTCAAGCTATAAATAAATAAAATTATTACACTAGACTCAAGAAGGGCTAGGTACTCGATTATGCAAAAACCTACATCAATATAGGTTTTCATGGAATCAATGTAGCCCCTATTGAAACTCAACAGTAAAATTTATTTTTTTACTATAGAATCAATTAGGGCTAAGTTGTTTCTAGAAAAACTTGTGTTAAATTGACACAAAATGTTGCAAAATTAACATAACCTTTCACAAAATGCAAATGTACAGGAATTAGAGTTATAACTCTAGACTTAAGTTGGGCTACATCAATTTTGCAAAAACCAATGTAGCTATGTCAATTTTGTAAATACCTATGGTAATGTATCTTTTTGCAAAATTGACATAACTCTTTATGAAAAGAAAGTGTTAAATAATTAGAACTAGCGTAGCATATGCCATTGGCCCAAGTGTGAACTGTGACCCAACTATTTTTTTCATTCCAAAACCATTTTTGTAATTTAATTGAATTTCCAACGACAAAAAATATTCAAAACTCAAAATCTTCCTCACTTTAGGTCTAAAAGTTTTGAAATCACCTTCATTAAATCCCACTTGCATAGGGCATTCCAACAATACTAGGAATGTGCCCAAATTCCCCTATAATTTTTTTTTTTTTAATGAATTTCTAGTGAAAAAATGATTCAATATTCAATAATTACCATAGGTCTAAACATTATGAAACCAACTTGGGGCACCCCTACTTATTGAAGGCTTTCAAATGATACCAAGAATGTAGCAAAAGGTGTTGTTTGCAAGATTTGAACATGGCAAACAAGAAAACAACCTTCCTTCATAGATAGATTATAATTTTGGAATCATGTAAGGTTACATCAATTTCACAATAACTTATATCAATTTTACAAAAACTTATGTCAACATAGGTTTTCGCATAATCAATGTAACCTTTTTTGAAATACATGCCCAAAAAAATTATAATTATGGATTGAAAGTAGGACAATGTTGATTTTGAAAAATGTTTTTGTGGAATGGACATGTGTTATATTTACTTTGAGTCATTTTTTTTATCATAGTCGTAAATGCCATTTACAACTACGTTCTTCATGATTGTAGTAATTTTGGATGAAGTATTAAAGACATATCCAACATGCCATATCAATTAATATGGACCATTGCATTAATTTATTAAACATATATAATGAAATTTATCAACCATTAAATATCACCATGTGATAAGCATATGCAACATAAACTAGGTACCCTAAGCAAACTAAGGTAAAAATTTAAATTGAAATTCAAGAATAAAATATTTAAAATTATAACTTTAGAAATAATGCAAATTGGAATCAAAATGGTACACATATGAACCACATGCAACTCACATTCATGAAATACATTGCACAACTCAAATTTGAGAGGAGTCATCACTTTCCTTCCTATAATATACTTTGTGATTGGTGATGGGGATTGTATTAAAATGGGCAAAAAATCTTGGGATTCCAAAAGAGAAGTCCACAAAATTCCCAATTTTTCCAAGTTATGCATTGTGCAATTTTTGAATTCATAATTCTCACATACCAACTCCAATTGAAAAGCTTTGAAGAAAAATTTGTATCCCTTGAAGAAAATTGTTTAACTCCATATCATATGCTTGAATGGAGGTCATTCAACCCCTCTTTTTCAAGTTTGAAAGTTGGGAGTCAAATTGCCTATTTAAATAACTCCCATCCCTTCTTTTGGTCATAACATGTGTTTTAGATCTTCAAATGGAAAATGTGAATCCAATGCTAATATCCACTTCAAAATAATTTACATGGTAGATTATTCCAATGTGGTAGAATATTCATTGATAGATTCAAACATTTTGTCACATCAACATAATATTTTTTGAAAGATTCAAACTTTTTTAACAAGAAGAATTTTTATCACCTTAGCCACATGGCCATGCTAACATTTGATATCAATCATTAATGCTATAAATGGTGCAGTCTTATATTTGTTTCACAAAGTTCCTTGCAAAAATTGCAACATGCCATGACACATTTTGAGGTTCATGGATTTTTTACATTTTTCCCACTAGTCATTTTCCATGTTCCATGGTTGAAGTATCCAATAAGTATATTACTAATGAATACAAGGGTAGGTGCTATTGAAGGAAACTTTTGGTGAAACATAGAACTGATATAAGAAAAAGGTGATATACATGACCTTGTGGTGATTCATACTATGACTAACATATATCGCAACAACTTTCTAAGATGTATTTGGTACAGTAGAACCTCTCAAATTTTATAAGGTTGGGACCGGGTCCAAGCTATAAAATTTGGGAGGTTATTAATTATAGGAGAGGCATCAATGACGTGGCTCAATCATTGATACCAATGATGGTTTGCCCATTACTGTATCATTGCCCTTTCAGCTCCAACCTTCAACTCACACTCTCTCAACCGACTCTCTCAACACCCTCAACTTCCCCCTCTTATCACACCATGGGCAAATACAACAACACCCTAGGACAACTCACGGAAGGGATGTGCATCACCCTATGCCAGCAGAAGCACCGTCGTCCGGCCCTCACGCAGGGAGAGCTGAAAGAATGGTTGTGGACTATGCATGGCATATGCGTCACACAAGCCACCATCAGCCTCACCCTAAAACGCAGTGATGAGTTGCTGGCGATGGCAGCGGACACCAGTGTCCCGCCCCTTCAACTTGCACTGCGTACCCGTCAAGCTGTGCAGTACCCGCAGATGGAGCTTGCGCTCAAACGTTGGTTCCTTGAGCAGCAGGACAAGGTCAACCTGAACGGAGACATGCTACGCGCGAAGGCGGCACGCTTCTTGCAAGAGCTTCATCCTGATGCTCCAAAGATGGCGTTCTCACAAGGCTGGCTGGAGAAGTTCAAAGACTGGCACGGGATCAAGTCATTTTGCCGTTTTGGGGAAAACGGCGCACTAGACATGGAAATAGTTGGCGCGGCATTACTGGACATCCATGTCGTTGTTGATGCGTACGCAAAGAAAGACATGTTCAACATGGATGAAACTGGCCTTTGTTGGCGTCTCCAAGCCGACAACTCGCTGGCAACCCATCAACTGGAAGGCCGGAAGATCAACAAGGAGCACATCACTCTTGTCATTTGCACAAACTCGGACAACACCGAGAAGATTCCGTTGACGATCATTGGCAAGCACTTGAATCCACGTTGTTTCAAAGGTATCAACCACGATATGTTGGGTGCCCGTTATCACGCCAATGCAAAGGCGTGGATGACCCAGAACGTCTTTCGACTCTGGCTGCTGGACTTTGATCGCTAGATGCAAGGTCGCCAAGTCCTCCTTTTGCTAGACAACTACTCGGGCCACATCCCCTTGGAAAAGTTTGCGAAGATGAATGTGGTCCTTCACAACATCCACGTTTTCTACCTGTCGCCAAACATGACCTCGGCAGTCCAACCTTGCGATGCTTGGATCATACGCACATTCAAAGCGTATTATAAAAAACGATTCAACAACCTACTTCTAGATGGCTACGAAAACAACATCGACAATCCGGAAGAGATTAGCATTTTGGATGCGTTCTGCCTAGCAGTCCCAACTTGGGTGGAGGATGTTTCGCCTGCCACAATCGCCAACTGCTTCCACCGTTGCAAAATTTGGACCAGCGACATCATCCACACACAACAAGGGGAAGTTGGTCCTCCCACCGCCCTTATCCAGGAGCTGCAGCTTTAAGTGGCTCAGCTTCCATACGGGAATCCCATGGACATCTGCAATCTTCTCAACTATCTGGAGGAAAACAACTACATGGTGGCGTCAAATGATGAGGACATCACCAATCGCATCATTGAGGAGCTCTGCCCACAGCACGATGAAGACGCGGCAAGCGACAACGACAACAGTGTGGAACCGCCAAAAATCAACACCCGTCAAGCTCAGGAGTATTTGGAGGGTCTGACCTTATTTTGGATGCAGCAAAAGGAGAGCTATCACAAGTTTAGTGAAAGCTTGAAGGAGCAGAAGGAGGCTGTGAAAAAGATCAACATGACAGGCCTCAAGCAAAAGTCTGTTCTTAACTATTTCAGCTCCGCTTAAATAGGTAATTTAGTTAATATATCAGCTAAATTGAACCAATTTAGTTAATATATCATTGCATTATATAATTTGAAAATGTCTGGGCCAACCAGATCTTATAAAAAATAAATTTATAGAAATTTAGTTGGGCCCAACTTGGGCCAACGATTTTTTATAAATTTCGAGAGTTTATCAATATTGAGAGGTATAAATTTTGGGAGGTTCTATTGTAAATGTGAAATTTTTTGAGCTATAAAATGACAATGATGTCAACTAAATGAAAAAACCTTGTGGGAATAATATATTTTGACAATTTCATGAATCAAACAATGTTAATAATTAAAGTGTCTATTTGGGATGCAATAAATTTGGGGTGTAAGGGTGTGGGTGTTGAATTTAAGGGTTCTCAATTTTGGGTGTAAAGATTTTGGGTACACACTTGAGTTTTAGGTGCAAAAATAACATTAATGTGCACGTGTTTTCTTCACATTTATTGCTTAGATTTGCATTTACGACTAACATGTTGACATTACTATGACATGGCATCCACATGGCATTGAATGGCTCTAACATGGCATTTGACATGGTGTTCAAATCTTACATGGAATTGACATGGTGATGACAGTGCTAAAGATGTGGCATTAATGTGGGGCCTAAATGGGATCTTGGGAACAATGTTCCCACAAGGTAATGTGCATTCCCATGTTCAAAAGGTTGTGTTCCCATATGGGACCATCATGTTCCCCTATGGCATGGGGCATTACCATGAACATGAACATTGAACATCTTATTGTGTTCCAATGTTTGGGACATTTCATCCCCACACAATTATGATAATTGATAATCATCGTGTCATATTCATTCTAAAATGGGAAATGGAACAACATAGACATGTGATAAGGTGAAAAGCCCAATAGGGAAAATTGGGAAAATACACAAATGTAACTCTATTATAAATATTTTAAAAAAATAGACATGCCACAATGTAATGGAAAACCTCTAGCAACTTGTGATGATCAAAACAAGTGTGAATAGATTTGAATTTGTTGAACACAACTTAAACTTTTGCATTATTGTCAAGGACATGCATAAGTAGATAAAGAAAGATTTTTCAACCCCACTAGTGAAAGGGAGTGAGGCAACAACAATAATGTATATACACAAAAATTCAACTTTTGAAACAAGGGAGGCTAACCTCATAGAGGCAAATGAGGAGTTAGTGCATGGCATAAATGCAACTTCACTAGCATGTGAACATGATTTTATGATCAAAAGAAAATATTTTTGGTATATTCTCACCACATGGCAAGAATATTTTTAGGGGGGTCAAAATCAAGAAATGTTAAAGGATTTGAGTTGTGGGTCTATTGGTGTGTATTTTGTGTGTGGAACTAATGAAACGAACTTGAAGAGGTTCACTTCAAAAACATTGTATGGATGTTCATAATATTATATATATATATATTTTTTGTTGCATTTAAATAAACCTTGCATTTTCTTGCTACACCCAACAATAGTTGCAAAGTAATTAGACTCCAAACAATAGAATGTTATGCATTACTAGTTAACATTTAACCAACATACAATGTTTGATTGTTAATTTTTCTAACACAATGAAAAAATGTTGCGAATATGATTCATGCCAACCAAACTTATGATTAAACATTAATCAAAATTGGAACATTATGGATTGGCATCTAGGATCCAACACCTTGAAGGGGAAGAAGTGTTTGGTTCTTGCAAAAGGCAGATGGATTTATTGCCATGTTCAAAGATGGATTCACATCAACTAGACCATGTGAATTTTTCAATGCCTAAAGAGGGGAGCGAGTTGTGAGAAGGAAAACTAATGCATCTATACCATTTGTTAACATTGGTGAATCTTCAAGTGATTCATTGAAGGTGTTTTCCTGAAATGGGAAAAAAATCTCGGAGATTGAATACAGGGAACAAGTGTGCACATAAAACATTGTAAATCCATTGCAAATGTTTCATGTTCCATGCCAACATGAAAGTGAAATGTATAGCCCAAACATGTAGGTCCAAGAAGGAGACGTTGACCCCCACCTACATAGGCAACAAAGAGAAACCTTCATATGGTCCCAACCCACAAATTGCTAAACACAAGTTTTGGTTTTGTGTGGATGATCTCACAAATTGTGTCATGGGCACCGAGAGAGCACATTTTGACAAGGCCTCTTGTACCCACAATATGGCATGTGATGTTAGGGACGTGTTTAACTCAAGAGGAGATCAATAGCCTTGAAGATATTGGGTTTTTGTTGGAAGAAAAAAGTGACCTAATACCAACTCAATTATTTTCAAAAGTTAACATGGGCATAGGATTTGATGTGACACAACCTCCGAATTCCCATGCGCACCCCACACACAACCGTATGGCTGAAAAATTATACAATATCAAATTTATAGTTGTAAACATGACCGAGATAGTTGTAAACGACAATTAGTTGCATGTCAGTTGCATAGTGATTGGTTACAAACGGTAGGATTTCTAGTAGTGATCAGAAACCCAAATTATGACTAGATTTAAAAGATGGCATGTGAAATTCCATCAAATTTGAGTGGAATGAATAAAATGTATAATAATTTGGGGTGAGTAGTTTTTAGGGGATATGGGAAAAAAAATCTAGGAAATATTTCTTTTTTTATTTCCACTACAATGAATCTTTAAAGCACTTTGCAGTTTGTAATGTGGCTTCAAAGCAATTGAGGGCCAAAAATCAAACATGTGGGTTATTTGTTGGTTGGGTCTGAAAAACATCTATGGCTTTATAATTGGTAGTTTCATGAAATCACTACAGATAATAATTCCACATAGACAATATTCATGAAGCTTATGACATTGTATTAAAAAAGTTATGATATATTTTTTGGATTTCAATGGACAAAAATGATAAATTAAATTACGAAATATCCTCAAAATTCAAATTGTGTATACTTTTTTAATGAATAAAAAATACCAATTCCAAACAAAATTTAAGGTTCAAACCTTCATTCTATAATTATATATATAACATTATGTATGTGGGGAAAACAATAAAATTAATTTATTCAACCAACATATTTTCAACCTCAACACCATGGTTGATTTGGATGAAATATGGGTACAAGCTTTGAATATGTGAATGTAGCCACAATGGGAATGAAATTAGGATGAAATTTTTTTAATATATAATTTGGATGAAATTTATTTTGATGAAAAGTCTAGGTGAAATGTGGATGAAAAATTATATTTAAAACATCTTTTATATTAAAAAAATAGGCTCATGGCTCACAACTCAAGGTTTAAGCTCACGGTTCACATGGTTGCATCGTTGCCCCATGATATTGTAAAACTCCAATTTGTTTGCAAGCTTTTACTCATTTGTAAGTTTTTTTATCTCATGCTTTTGTTCATTGTCATTTTTTGCAACTTTGCATTCATGCTCTTGTTCATTGTCATCATCACTTGTTTGTTGTTAACTTTGCCTATGCTCTACTCCAATATTGACACTATTATTCCAACATGCTTTGTTTTGACACCTATTGATTCAACAATTTGCACCTTCAATGTCTTCAACCCAAATGTCTCCAATAGACCCGCAAATATGCAACTAAAAAAAACTTCACATTCAAAAACCAAGACTTGAAAAAGAAACTTAAGTTCTAATAAAACTCTAACATGTCACTTGCAAAATCAATTGAAAACATTGAGTTCAACACATGTTGATCATTGACAAAAATGACATCCAAATAGTCTTAGAGATTCCATGTGGAGGCATCTACTAGTCTTGGGTGATTCTTTTTTTTAAAATAAAGATTATCAATTTTTTGTTTTTAAAATAAGTTTAAAGAACCACCCCAATTTTTTAAGATGCTTAAAAAATAATTTGGAGAACCAACTTGTTTTCAAAAACTCCCCCCTCAAAAGACAAGTTTTTTAATAAATCAATTTTCACCCAATTCTTGTGTCAAGAAAGTACCTTCCAGGGAGGGATCATGGGTTTTACCATTGAGCTACACCCTAATGTGTGAAAATAAATATTTCATTGTTTATTAAAAAAAATAGATGTGCTAATGCTTTTCAAATTGAAGGCATTCATTCAAATCTTAAATAAAACTATTTCATGGTCTTTTACATAAATGATGGTGTAACCTAATGATAAATTAAATCTTAAATCTTAAAAAACCCTTGGGTTCAAATTACCATTTGATAAGGTCTTTACCTATTATCTCCACTAATTAATTGTTTAACCTCTAATAAGTTGAAAACCAAATACAATGGTCTAGAGGAACTTGTTCTCACTTCAATTTAAAACACCAATTTTCATTGAAAGTTGACATGATAGCTAACTTGAGAGCCAACCTCGTTTGTCAAAACCACCCAACACTAACATCTACATCACCTCAAGAAATACTAATGTAGTCTATGCCATTGGCCCAAGTGTGAATGCATTTTTATTTTTTTCACATTTTTTGAATTGAAAATTTCTAAATTTGACAATGTGAACACAATGAAGGCTCAACTGATTTTCCCAACAAACCCAATTTTTGCAATTTGTTTGAATTTCCAACAACAAAATTCACTCAAAAATCAATATCTTCCACACCTTAGATCTAAAAATTGTGAAATAAACTTTATTACATCTAACTCATTGAAGGCTTTCTGACACACCAAGAACACCCTCAAATTCCAATACAGTTTTCAGTTTTGATTTTATATAATTTTCATTGAGAAAATGGTTCAATAATCAATAGTTTCCACACCATAACTCCAAAAAGTCTTAAACCAAATTGGTGCACCCCCATTCGTCTAGATCTTTCTGAAGATACCTGGAACACAACATGAAGTGCCATGATTTGGAAAATCTCAAATGACTGACAAAGCAAAACAAATTACTTTACTTCATAAATAGATGTTAGAAATTTGTTCATTAGGCATCTGCCTACCTTGCTTGCATTTGCATGCCCCACTTGCTATAGCATGGTCTTTGAAAAACTTCAATGATTTTTTTGGTGGCTAATTGATTTGTGATAGACGACATCTTTTTAGTTTACAATCTTTTATTGGCTTTGTAAGAGGCTTTAAGGGAATAAGAATGACAATTGGAAAAAAGAGTTTAATGGATGAGGTTTGACTATTGGTTAACCTATCATAAGCATGTGAAGAAAAAAGGGTAGATGGATGAAGAATGGATGGACGATGATAGATGAATAAATGGATGGATGATGATAGATGGATTGATGGATGGATGATGGATGTGTGAAGGATGCATGGATGGATGAAGGATGTGGCTTAGTTTGCCACATTTAACTTACATGGCAAGAAAAACAATTTTTAAAAGTTGGAAGTTTTGTATTAAAAAAAAATGCAATTTCAACTAATACAGGGAAATAAAGACATTTGTTGCCACATTTTAGACTTGAAAAAAAAAAAAAAGTATATAAACTGCGTGGTATTCTAAGTCATTGAAAAATAACAAGGTTTTAAAAAAATTATATTATTCTACTTCTCCTATAATCAAACTTGGTTAAATCTTCCTATGGCTAGATGCCAATGTGACTACATTACAAAATTGGAAAAAGAACTTTAATGGGCATGTAGCGAGTGGAGTATTTTTTTTCTATTTTTTCTATTTTCTATTTTCTTCAACAAATTTTTGACATTTGGCTGCATTGTTTTTTTTTTGGGCCAAAAATTCACCATTATGCAACAAAAAAAAGGGTTGTGAAG
>Ga0209611_10009265_pt1 | contig 14969 bp, 9 predicted proteins | sample S1TSphgellanicum_3_FD_187693 | JGI IMG/M metagenome (GOLD analysis project Ga0209611, IMG submission 187693) | Host-associated microbial communities from peat moss isolated from Minnesota, USA - S1T2_Fc - Sphagnum magellanicum MG (SPAdes) (version 2) | ecosystem: Host-associated > Plants > Peat... | reverse complement strand
CACATACCTGCCGGCAACCAAGAGGGAGAGAAGACCACAAAATGGTCCAATCACAGATTACCACTTGTTAGTATTGAAGGAAGTGTGAATAATATGGTGGTTCTTCTCAGAACTGATCTGGTGGACATGAAATGAACTTTAGCCTCAACCTGAAACTTTATGCAATTGGAAGCAGCCATACCATGCAAGATTTGGGGCGAACTTTTCTGCAAGAATAGCAGCTTTCAGGGCAAGCTCTTCACGAATAGCAAAGTCTGCTGTAGTCAGATACTGTAGAACAAGCAGAGAAGCCATTAGTACAGAAGGGATGCAACAGAAATTTATAGTCCCAAAAAGTTTGCCTCAATTGCATATATCACTAATGAAATCTTCAGTGGGAAAAGTCTGAAACCTGCAAGAGCTCTTCCACAATATCCTTGGCATTGCTGATATCACACATGCCATATAGCAAATCAAGTGACCTCCTCCGGATACTGTCCCCTCCCACCCCCATCAAACTTTGTCAGGCATGTCCAAGTTGTCAGCATAGAATTCTCCATGTTGGGGGTTGTTGAAGGCTTTGATTTTGGGAAAATTGCTAGTGACACTCACCCTGATCTCTAACAAGGTTTGATAGAGAAATCATCATCAAAACTGATCAGATACACCTGGAGGTGACGCAAATGCTCAGGTATCAAGGAGAATTTTTATGAACCATTTCATCAGGCAACATCTGCAGGCAGATTATTTGTAGAAGAATATCTATGAAATTGTGGAGAGAACTCCATAACAAGACTATGAAGGTAGCCCACTGAATATCAGCAGAATTCGTGGATTGTGGAGAAATTTGTGAGAAAGATGTTATCAGGCTGTTTCATGCCCTTGTTTGTCCTTTCAAGCACCTAATTGGGAGGATCCTGGGAGCAAAACCTACCTGATATCAGGATCTTTGAGAGAAGTTATGATGTGTGCTTGATGCTTCTTGATGCTCTCATTCACATCTGCAACTAATAGCATCCGTGTCATATTTTCCTGCACATGGACAATTCTTAATGAGATATATGCTTTTAGAACCAGTGTATACTGCACCAAGTCATTCCTACTGGTTTAGATAATACAGACACCCCTCCCAAAAAAACCAAATCATGATAAAGAAAATGGTCAACACAAGAGGTAAAGAATTCAAACCAAGCCAAGATACCGAATATTGGGCTCGCGTACTGCAACAAATTTCCCCAGCAATGCTACACATTGTGTCATCAGATCCTTGTCTGCATCCAGGTGCATGACCTGTCATGCAGAAATGCCCCACTCTGGTATATTTGCAAATTTGTGCTAACCATTTGACAACCATTCCAATTTCTCTTCAAAACATATTGTCAACCTTGTGATACTTTATTCTCCATGAATAGACAAAATCCAATATGTTCTGGTTTTTAAGACTTTCAGCTGTTCCCTTGGGTCTTCCTACCAAACAGTGATTCTTGCACATCTAAAAGTGTTATTTATGTGGAAACAAAGCAGCAGCACTGTAGACAGTGCCTTGTCCCAAGCACTGGCAGCATAACGCATGAACATCCCATCAAAACCTAGGAGAAAAAGAGGTATGCACCAGTGCAATGGCCTCAAAGAGCACTGCATGTGAGGCATTGTTTTTGTTGACATTCTTCACCACGTCTGTACCCACCAGAATCCGATGTAGGACCTACAACAATCAATGTCTCAATGCCTCTTGAGTAGCAGTGCCCATCTTCTAGGAACACACGCAACACATCACCAGGAAGCATACTGATAATTCTTGGAATCTTGTAAGAGCAGTTAGTTCCAGGCAGATAACATAAATTTCAAAGTTTAGTGCACAGCGAGGTGTGACTCACATCAAACAAACCCTTTCTGATGGTAGAGTCCTCAATGACAGGAAAGTACTGCAGTACCCTCATGGTTTTCACCTGTTTGAATCAAAAACAAAAACAAAAAGGTTAGATCAGATCTTACAGAGACTTGTTCTACACAAGAAAAGAAGGTTCAAAGCGGATTAAACCTTCACATATGTCCTCACAATTCATGACTAGAGTATGGTGCAGAAGTTCCAGTACATACAGTCATATGAGCTGAGAAAGACCACAAGCAAACCTTTGCAAAACAGCTACATCACAAACCCTAAAGGCTGTGTAGATGGTGATCTCCCAGCAAGATTTTATTTCAGAAAGGTGAACAAGTGGTTCCTTCACCAAGACAAGGGATTTTACCTGCAGCCAAGGCGATGGGATGCCATAATAAGTATATTCTTGCAAAATGTCCTGACTCTTGGTGAGGCGTTCCAAAATGTATACACACTTAGAGAGACAATTCGTGTAACCATCTGGATTGCTCGCCACTAGTGCCACTAGTAAACTCATGACAGCAGTCAGGACCCCAAGGTCACGCTCATCCAGCAACTGGACCATTTGCTGTGACCTATCATCCAGAACCCCATGATCATTGTCACTTTGTACCTTTCATATCATTCGTGACAGTAAAGGAGAAATTCAACCTATCAAACCTATTATAACCACTCTACACACAAGCATGGAGATACAGCACAACAAACATAAAAGCAGCCACAGATTTCAAAAACCACATTCATGAAGGACAAGGGAGTTACAGGTAGACAAACAATATTCCTGAAATGTACAAATATGAGAGCAACAGAGAAAAGAAAATAAAAGAAAGAAAGGGAAATGGAACAAGAGCAGCATTGATGATATAACATCCAGCAAAGGCTAGCCAGATCACAAGCCAGACATATGGCCATGATATTCCACAACACAAACTACATTAAAATTCTGGAGGCAAAATCAAATCGAGAGAGTGTGCAAACTACAGAAGGAAGGGGAAAGGACGTAGGTCATATCTCCTTGCAGCAGGTCAGGCAAACACAATTGGCAGATGGGACAGATATGAATAAATTTTGGGGCCTAATCCTTAATCAGTTTTTTTAACCATGTTCCTACCTCTACTTCCAGCCAAAAAAGATCTGCTCAAAAGCATCCAAGTGCTTCCAGATTTCCAGCATTTAGATAACGAATGATCTCTGCAGCAACAAGAACATGCTGGTGACAACTTTACAACTGCCATGCAGCCACCAAACTCACCAGCCTTCCACATTCACTACATCAGGATTTTTTCGATACAGCCGAAGAAGGCACAATGCTGCCTTCTTGCGCACCAGTGGTCTGCAGGAGTTTGAAATCTGACACACAAAGCAATTGCCTCAAAGTCAAACACAACCTGACTATGTGCTATTGGCACTATGAGCCTACAAACCATCACTCCATCCTGGAGATCATGAGAATTGGCCCAAAAAGGATGCATGCTGTCAACTACCGTTCAGGCTGCAATCAATCTCCTCCTGTTCAAATGACCTAAAATCCACCTTCTGATAACTTATCAGTCTCAGACACACAGAAAGTAGCCATGGACTTAGTCATAAATGGAAACCACAACAATTATGTCTTCAGACGCTTACCAGCAACTTCTGCACATCTGGTGCCAATGACTCAGAGAACTCCCTCCCACCAACATTCCCAACCTTAACCATCAAAAAAATAACACATGTTAATGAAGATTTTATGAAAACCCCTGCAAGCCAGAGACAAAGAAACAGAGAGTGAATACAGCTCATTAACTTCAATTGTCTTGGTGCTCATGCTCTTGAATGACTTTCCTCTACAAAATCTTGCTCACAGATTATCAAGTCAAACCAGCTGGAGAAACAAATGAAAAAAAAAGGAGAGGGGAATGTACCATTGTTAAGGCCAGACATTGAAATGTCTCATTGCGTCCAATTATGTCATTGCGTACAGTGTTGATGACCAACCTCAGAAAATCATGATTTTCATTCAGTAGGCATGATGTTACAATGTAGCCAACCTGCTCTCAGCACCCATCTTGTCTTAATCCTTAACCCATTGTTTGAGAATGCAATCATGCAAAACCATAACTTTTAATCTCCTGATGTTGACCTCAGTCCGAGATATAATAACACCTAATCCATTGAGATGGCACAATGCTGAAGTGCTTCTTCTCAATAGCCCTAAAAGCCAGGAATATCAGCAGGAAAGCAGCTAATAGGTGTAACCAGGTGCATCATCAAGTCCTCTGAAGAGAAGAGGTGTTACAGACAGCAATGCTCCTACAAACCTGCTTCTCTGCATACTTTGGAGCTGAAATGAGAGACACAGTTTCCATGTGCCCGAAATCCACATCATAGCCAAGCATGTAGATGTAAAGCATCTTCCACACATACTTCTTCTTTTCATATGGTGTCAAGCCCTGCTAATAGACAGAACAACACAGGAGACTGAATCACCTCCTCAGCAGTAGAACAAGATAAACCATAAGCAAACCACATTTGGGCACCTACTGGGCAGCCATTCCATGAGCAGTTCCTAGCCATCCTTCCTCACTGAAATTCAATACAGCTTTGACTAAAACCTAGTTCTCAAAACATTCGAAATCTTTGGCACTCTCTGACTCTCTCATCATAGTTCACAACATTAGGGCTACAGTATAAGAACTCCGTGAGTCCAAGTTCACACCCGGTGACTACAAGTAATCAGTCAACCAGTCATAAGCAGATCGTTGCTAGCTGTACTACAACAATGATGATTGTTCCATGATTGCCCCAACAGCGCTATGCTGTGACCTTTTGTCATTCCTTGTTTCTCCTCTCCATTTTGGGAACATGAAAAGCACTCTCTGTCGCCAGTCAAATCCACAATAGGTGTACTCTAGATATTATGCAACAACCTTGCAATGAATGCCAGAAGATCATTACAGCAACCTTCCTTTTGTACATCCTAGTTCTCCCACAAGCTTTCTCTCCACTGCATCATCCATTTGGAAGGGCGGGGGTAGATCGGACCAAAGAACAGAAGAAAACTATAAGCAAATAACTGTTGTTTTCTTCTTCTTCCTTAGGTCTCACTTGAAGGGCCTCTCTCTCTCTCTTTTCCTTGGTTCCGCAGCAGCAGCAGCAGCAGTAGAAGAAAGAATTTCATCATTCCCCGAGACTGGATCTAGTTTCCAGAAAGGAAAGAAAGCAAAGAAAAATCTACAAGGAATAGATAGTGTGTTGCTGAGTGACAGCAGCAGTAGTACCCGCTGGTTCTTGAAGCGAGTGCGGATGTTAGCGAGCTCCTTGTCCACACGCACACGCTCCTGCTCCTTGTTCTGGCAATTGCGTACATCACTAATAAACACAGACAAACCACGCATACCCGACAACGCCATGTCCCCTCCTCACCACCACAACACGTCAAAGAACCCCCCCCCAACCACAAACTTCCCCCTTCTTCGTCGTCGACGCCGTGGTCGTCCTCGTTCTACGAAATGCCACTACTACTCCTCCTCCTCCACCGTCGCCGCTACTGCCCTCACCACCTTCCAACGCTAAGATCTCCACAACTAGACGGTGAAATCGGTCGAAATAAAATACGAGCAGGAACAGCAGAGGACGGAGAAGAAGATCCTACCGCGATCACGGCACCGATCTGAAGCTAGACTGCAAAATAAGCTACTACAACAACAAGAACTACTACTACTACTACAACTTCTTCTTCTTCGTCTTCGGTCGTGTTTGTTGTTGTTCTCCCTTCTTGTTTCGTTATTAGTTAGTTTTTGTTTTTGAGAGTGGGAAGGGGGGTTTGTGTCGTTCGTGTTCCTATTGGAAAAGTTATCATTTATAGAGGTTAGGTGTAAGGTTAGGTGCTTACAGCGAAGCCGCTGCCATCACTGGTCAGTAGGTAAATAATTATTATAATTTTTATTTTTTTTCCATTATTGTTTCCCCCTTTGGGTAGTAGGAACTTAGTAGGTACCTACCTATAGGGAAGACCTACTACTACCGGGTGGGTAGGTGTGTACCTACCGGGTAGAAGGGCTGGGTAGGTGAGTGGGTGGGTGCCAGCCATGGGGTAGAGAGTGGTAGGGTGAAGCCTGAGGGTGAGGCCATTACCAAACTCAGGACAAAGAGGTTAACCAAAGCTAAGCCCAAATTTTGATACCATATTTACTTGAGCTCGTTTGGGAGCAAAATGCTTAATTATTATTATTTTTTAGTGATTTATTTTTGGCAATAAAAATGATAATAATATTCTATAATTAGGCATTATATACTAAATAATGAAACTAAAATGTGTTTGGGAGTTTCTTTTCAGATTTTTGGCATGGTAGGTAGATAAGATATTTTTCAGAATTTCTTTTAAAATTTAAAAATAATTAATTAGTGCCTAACCAACCCTAGGTACTTGGTGTAGATTTTCCAAAATTTTCTCTCTTTTTTTTGTTTTGTTAAAAAGCTTTTTTTAATTTTGCCCAAAAAAATTGCTGTTCAATGACTCTAGTTTCTGTATACCTTCCTAGTCAGGAAAGAAAAGTTTGCAAATGACTTGTTGCACAGGCACACGTGACTTCAAGCCCTTGTTTCACGCAGACCATTTCCACTTGAAAAAACAAATTTCCAGAATTTGAATCTTAGGTGGGTGGTGGTGAAGAAGGGTAGATGCCATTGACCAGAGTTTTTTTTTTTTTGAAATCGAAATAAAATAACCACCGCTTCCCGGATTTTGAAAAAATAAATAAATTTACAAACTGGCAGGTTTCCTCACAGAACTGGCACTTCAGGGAAGGTTCTTTGAATGGTTGTTTTGATCTTTTTGAGAACCTGACCATTTACCCGCCGGTTCTTTCTTTGCAAAACCAAAGCTTATTTCATTTATCACAAAGAGCGGCCAAGAGCCAATATTAGTAGGTCTTAAATAGTCACCAAAATGATAACCTAATTAAGGTGCATTCACATTTGGTGTAAAGGACTCTAGTAATTAGTCCCCTAACACCAAACTAATTATTTAAAACCTAAACCTATTTACCACGAAGATTTTATGTTATAAGTTAACATTCACTTAATATTAAACAATCACCCATTAACATTGGGCACCACTTAAGATGCCACCTAGATTTTCACTTAATATTGATTTAACATTATGTGTGGTTGCACCTTTAGCAAGATCAACATAAATAAAAATCTCAACAAAGGCGAAAAGCCATAGCAACAAGATCATAGATAATTAAATTTTGTGGATAAAATAGGTTAGGAGATCAAAAATAATTAAATTATGTGGATAAAGTAGGTTCATAATTAATCAATTTATTAGTAGTAATTACTAGAAGTTGTAAGATACCAACACCCCTCTCAATCTCTATGATCGCACAAAGATAAATGAATCTTTAACAACAAATCACCCAAAGGGAATTGAATCTATTATATAACTAATGAAAATCTTATTATCTAAGGACTAGTAAGGACATAGAAGGTTACTATTTTTAAATGAAGAGGAGTTTGATAATAATTAATTTTATGACCAAATTACATTAGAAAAATGAATTATGAGTTTGTCTCAAGTTTTTTGAAACTAAGAAAGTCAATGTTTTCTTTGAGCTTCGTGAATTTTATCATCCCTAATGGTTAAATGAATATACTTGCAATTTTATTTTTTAATCTTACATGCTCGAAATTAAGTTTTCCAAAAGAATTTTTTTTCTTTCACAAAGTGATATTGGATTTCTAGGTGTTTAATCCTCACGTGGAACATAATATTCTTTGTGATTTTAATACAACTTTGATTATCACCAAAAAAATTATAATGCTAGAATTTATAGCCATACCAATTTCTTTCAAGAGTGCTTGTAATCAAGTTGCTTCTTTTGATCTCTCGTTTAAAGGATGACTCTTTACTTCCATTGAAAATAGTGCCACAAGAGGTTGCTTTTTTGAACTCCATGTGATAAGCCCCTTTCCAAGTTGAAACAAGTAGCTTGAAGTTGACATCCTTTAACATCCCATGCCCAATTGAAGTCTATGAATCTTTGAACCACATTAATATCCCCCATTTCATAAAACATTCCATAATCTTATGTCCTTTTCAAGTATCATATTATGTGTTTTGTTGCTTCAAGATGGATTTTCATTGGAGCATTCATGAATCTACTAAACACCCTTACTACAAACACAATGTTTATTCTTGTGTTGCATAAGTAGATTAATTTATCAATCAGAGTTTGGTAAATAGTTGGATTAATCTCCATGAGAGATTATTATCACTTGTGACAAATGTAAAACCTTTTGGTAAAGGGATGCAAGCAAGTTTACAATTAACCATCCCAAATTGATTGAAAATGTCAACAATGAAATGATGTTCAATCATAAATATGCCCTTGTTGACATGTAAAAATTAATTTTCACAACAAGATAAAACTTAAGCAATATGAAATTTGTCATTTCAAACATAGATTTTAGTTGAGCAATCAACCACTTGATCTTGGTTGCATCACTTCCAATCAAAAGTAAATCATCAACATACAACAACAAGATAACAATTTTAATTCCTTTTTTCATGTAATACAAGTTGTAATCTACTTCATTCCTTTTTAGGCTTAGATGTTTCAAATATGTGTCAATTTTTGTGTACCATGATATTGGAGCTTGACAAAAATCATAGAGAGATTTCAAAATTTTATAAACTTTAATTTCCTCCCTTTTCTTCATAATTCCCTCCAATTGCTTCATGAATATTTCTTCACGAAGGTTTCCATTAAAAAATGTTGTTTTCACGTTTAAATGAAAAGTGTGGACTAGTTGTTATGGCTTGTTAGTGCTACCACCAAACAAATTGTGCTCCATTTAACTACCAATGCATAGGTTTATTTATAATCCACACCTTCCACCTACTAGAATCCTTTGTCTATCAAGAGTGCCTTGAGTTTGTTTCATTTGCCATCCAAAATAGGTTTAATCTTATAAACCCATTTAACAATGATGGGTTGATTTTCTAGAGGTAGGTCAACTAACATCCATGTGTTGTTTTTTTGGATTGAATCAAATTCATGTTTTAATGTTTTGACCCATCCATCATGATTAGCTATTTCATTTAAGTTTTTTGGTTCATCAATATAAATAATTGTTGTGACATAATCCTCAACTATCCAATTCTCATTTTCTCAATGAAGAAGAATTGGTACAACATAGTTTTTCATTTGATTAGGCCATTATATTCACCTTGTGGACTTAAATATGTTTATTGGTGTGGGTCTTGATAGCAACTATGGGTTTGTGGGCATACCTCTGGAATCTTCAAGTAGTGGTAGGGTGTCATGCCACTAGGAGATGGTTGTTGTTCCTATATTATTTCATCTTGCTAGTGATTGATGTTTAGAAACATATTATTTTCACATACTTGTGATGGCCAAAGATTTTCATGGGTTTTATAGTGCTCCTCAACATCTTGCACAATTTCCAACCTTTACCACAAAAGGTAAAGGGTCAACAACATTAGGTGGTTATTCATAAAATTTTGTTTCATCAAATGTAACATCCTTTATCAACATGATTTTCCTCCTATGAGGATTATAAGATGCATGTATAATTTGGATTAGTCATCATAACCTACCATAATGCCTTCAAAACATGTGACTATAAGTTCTTATGTTCATATTTCAAAATACGAACAAACATTTTGCATCCAAAAACACAAATATGCTTCAAATCCTATTTCACCCCATTAAATTATTTTTTGGTGTGATATTGGAGTTTGAACCTAGAAGGCAATAATCCCCAATGTAACTTGTAGTGTCAATAGCTTTAAATCGAAAGATGATTCAAAAAAATTTATTCAACCATCATGGAACTCACCTTGTCAATAAAGGTTCGATTGATTCATTCAATGACACCATTTTATAATGGAGTATATGATTGTGTTAATTGTTGATTTATCCCCATTTCATCACAAAAAGACACAAATTGATCATTCACATATTTTCTCCATGATATGTGAATAAATATTCAATTTTTCTATTGCATTAAACCTCCACAAGAACTTTGAAAAAGCTTCATTTTTTTGTCGTACAAAATAGACCCAAATTTTGCAAGAAAAATCATCAACAAAGGTCATGAAATAGAAGGATCTTGTAAGTGATCTTAGAGGAAATGGGTAGCAAATGTCAAAATGTACAAGCTTAAGAATTCAAGAGTTGCCCAAATTATATTGTGGTGAAATCTTTCATGGTGATGTTTTCCAAGTTAGTAGCCATAACACGCATGTTTGACCAATGGAACAAACAACATTCCAATTGCCATAGTGTGTTGTCATGTGGTAGAAACTTTGATAATTCAAGTGAACTATATGCTAGAAGGTTATTTGATCTATTTCAACTAAATTTATTGAGAAAATCTATCATAGTTTATGTAAATAAAAAAAGTACAAACCATTATGTGGGTTTTTACTCCTCCTTGTTGCCATTATATTACAAATTGTATTGTTTATGATCATTAGTGTTAAACATTACCAAAAATCCTCTTTTGTGATGTATCTTATTGAGAATATATTATTGCACAAGCTAAAAACCTAAAGAATGTTGTCAATGCTTTTTATTTCTCCATGAATAGTGCGTACATTCATTATGCATCTTCCAATTACAAGATAGGAATGGCCATTTGATGTTCAAATTTCTAATGGGACATGAGATTTTTAGATTTTTTGCATTATCTCATCACATCCAATCACATGTTTGAATGTTCTAAAATCTAAATACTAATGGGGGTCCACATCTCTTTTATCCAAAAATGCCATTGTTACTTCAAACATTTCATGTGGATTGGAGCTTTTTAGATTAAGAATTTTAGTTCTTATTATAGTAAAATCAATATCCTCCACTACATTGATAGAATGACATCCCCCTTCATTAATAGAAATTTGCCAAATTGAAACTATTATATTTGCAACTACATATGACTATTAGTCATTTGCGATTTCTTTTGGAACTATTTATTGTGTTGGTCATAATTGTAACTACATTGCAACTAATTTGCAAATATTATGGTTTTCATCTTTCCATGTGAATAACATTTCGTTCGATTTTCATCCAACAATAACAATTTATCTCCCATTACTTGCAAATGTGACCAATTTAGTCGTAGCCCTATGAGTATACAAATGTGTATTTTGTGTTTTCTAAAAGGTATAATTGGATATATTATGATTTACAAATGTGCATTTGAACGTATATGAATGGCCATATTACATGTGTATTCAAAGATTATTATTAACATTAAATGACCTTCATATTATTGTTACACTAGGTATATATTTTGAGTATATTAAAGTTTTATGTAAAATATTTCCTGAACATATTGCAACCATATTACAAGTTTATCCAAGTTATTTTATTATCCTTTCTAAAACCATTACAAATGACATTTATTATTATATTTTATAATCTGATTTATTTTTACTGATTACTTTAAAATTAAAAAACTCTTCTTTAATATTGTACTTGATTTTTTTTAATAAAAATAAATATTGATATTTCTAGTTTTACAAAAACAATAGAAATTGACAAAATAATAAAAATATGAATAAAAAAATATTTAACCTAAGTTAAGTACCAATTCCAATAATAATTTTATTATATTTATTATTTGTTTATATATTTATAATAATTACTGATATAATTACCAGAAAAATCTATTAAAGTATTATTTAAAAATTAATTAAATTTCAAAGCACAAATATACTTATTTAAAATTATTTAAAATCTTAAATATTTATTATAATAACTCATGCTAGTTTTAACAAGTGAAATAAGAATAAGAATAATAAAAATAAAATAGTTAGCTTTGGCTACTAACTAACTACAATAATTTCCAATTCATGTTATTATTGTTGTTAAGTGTTTATTCTTATATTTATTACTAACTTTAATATGAAAAAATAATGGGAATAATTATAATATAGCATTTAGCCTAGGCTAGTTCCTAGTTGTATTATTAGAAATTAGAAATTTAATACTTAATATTTATAATTAATAGTTAACAATTATTAAATAATCAATTATTCAGTCATAATTTTTTTATGAACCATTAAGTTAATAATTTAATAATAATAATTTCTTTAATTCAATATTAATTGATCATTTAGCTATGTATTAATTAATATTTATTAATTATAATTAACTAATAAGGTTATTAATATTTAGTAATCAGTAATAATGTAATAAATTCATTAATTACATAATTATGTAATAGAAAAATATTGTCAATTATTATTACAAGTAGTTAGTTAATTTGCTAGTTTATTAGTTAATTAGTCACTTGCCCACATAATTATATAATGTACAAAAACTAAAATAAGGATTAAAATATGGGATAAACTTTTTAGCTGCATGTAGTTTATGATTAAAAATGTTGAGTCACAAACTATTTGCAATTAAAAAGTTTATCTCATATGTTCATTACAAGAAAATAAAGTTTTTTTTACTAGAAAAATTAGTCATAAGGTACCCCAAATGGCCCTTGTTCGACTTGACCAAAGTGTCATCTTGGACAAGCTGTTTTGAACCCAGTCATTTTAACTAGGTCTTTTTCGTTGGTTGTTTTTATTAAAATTTTTAATTATTTTTTCTACTAATCAACAATATTTTGACAACAACTATGTATGATTTAATTTTTATATAATCATAATTTGTATTATATTTTGTATTATATGAGGTTAGATGACCAATTTTAGACCTACTTGCCTAGGTCAATTATCTTAGTCACGTAAAACTCAAGTAACAAATGTTGTATGTATGTGGACTTGAACTTTTCATCGCACTTTAGCAAGTCAAGTCCTTAGCATCAAGCTACCATTTCAAAAGTTTATAATTTTTATCATCATATTGTAATAAACTTGATTGAATTTTTGGTTTTGATGTACATATTGTAACATTCATCAATGACCTTCAATATTTTTGTATTATTTATTTAAGTAGGAGGTTATACCATGTACCAAATATCTACTTAGATAACATGTAGGTACCTAAGCATAGTAAGATATTACATGTTATTAACTCAATTAAAAACTATTTAATTTTTTTTACAATGATTGATTAATTACTGTAAATTATAAATAATATCAATGATTAATAATTGATTATTTTATATTAATTAATAAATATTAAATACGATTATTTAATATTATTCAATATAAACGGTTTATTATTGAATATTTCCTATGAAGTATTACAAATTAAACATTTAAATAATAATATTTTACTGTTAATTACTGATTATCGGTTATGTAATTTAAATACTCACTATTGAATATTTACTATGAAATAATAATAATCAATTAATATATAATGATTAGTATTTTTTAAAATAGTTTTCAATCTTTTCACTTATCAATAATGATCAAAAATTATATATTGACTACTATTAATTATTATAAAATATTTTAAAATATTAACGAGAAAATTAGATACATTTGATAATTTGATAATAATAACTAATCACTTAACAAATTGATGGATAAATTAGTTATTGATTATTAATTAACATTTATTTGGTGACTAATTATTTATATAAAATATTAATCATAAATATCGAGTTTTAATTATTAATTATTAAATAAACTATTTAATGTATTCAATTTAAATACCTATATGTTCCTAAAGGGAGCATGTAGGTAGCCTATTAAACTTTATAAGTAACTACTATGTGTAATATATCCTACTAGTTATGAACTTAGGTTTGGTATGTACTTTAAGCAAAATAAATTTGTAGGTCAAGTAACTAAATTAGTATGGTTGATTTGATTAAGTGTCAAATCATAATGGCCAATTTGACTAATTGTAAATCACAATGACCATTGACTATGGTTAATTTGACTAAACCTTAGTCATTTTGATGGACCTTTGGCCTTTTTTACTAGATGTTTGGTTTGTTGAATGGTCAAAAATGTCATTTTAGCCAAATGTTTTAGTTTAAAATAACTTGGTTTTTCATGTCACAAACCTTTAGTCAAAACGATCGTCCCCTTTGTCAATGTGAACATTGTAGTCAAGTTAGACCTTATGAAAAGTTACATTTCCTTATAATGATTTTATCTTTCATTTTCATTTTGAAAAATATATAAAAAATGTGTTTTGTTTTATATTTTCATATTTAAAAACATGGGCATATAGAATGAGCCAATCAAAAAGGTTAAACCCATAATAATAAATATTCGGGACTAGAAGAAGCTTGAAGTTGCACTAATTTGCTCACTAACTTTTCATTCTGCGCTAGAATTTGTGTTATTATATGGTTTGTGCAAATCAACGAAACATGTGGCTTCCAAAACAAGTCATATACTAGTTTGAATAAGGGCATAAGATTTCTTTTTCAATTGTTTACACAAACATGCAAGTTTTCACCAACAAACCTCCAGATTGTAACGTTTTGTAATTAACATGTTTTAGATCCTTCAATATTTCCAATGGTTGAACCACAAAGCATGTAAATTTTTATTGTTCAACATGAAGGACTCTAGCTTGCAACACATTTAATGTCAACATGAACATGTAACAAAGATACATATAATATCATGTCATTCAATGCCATTTTATCTCCACACCACTAGTTTTCTGCACATTATCTACCATGATAATGTTCAAGAGTGATGATCTTAAACATAACAAATTTGTATTCAAATCCTCAAGTTGGTAGTAAACTTAAAATCAACATTGAATTCTTGTCATAGAACTAAATGTGAACATAAAAATAAGCACCTCAATTGATGTTGTTCAAAATCAATAAACATTTTGTTCTTCTCACATTGTAGTTGAATAATTTCGGGGAAAATCAAAAGGAGAAGATGAAGAAAAACTAAACATGGACCAAATATTTTGCTCTTGAAAAATTGCTTACTATTTTAATGCATAAAAGGAAAGCCCACTAAAAAACTCCAGCAGCAAATGTGCCTTGCAAATGCAATCATAATCAAATGAGCCAATAGTGATGAAGGATTCAAAGACTGTAATTTTTTTTGTGGTCATTTTCACTTTTTTATAGAAATAATTTTTAGGATGAAATCTTTTGCAATATGTTACTAAAAATACATATAATTTTTCAATACATCACATTTTTTGTATTA
>Ga0209611_10009263_pt1 | contig 14970 bp, 16 predicted proteins | sample S1TSphgellanicum_3_FD_187693 | JGI IMG/M metagenome (GOLD analysis project Ga0209611, IMG submission 187693) | Host-associated microbial communities from peat moss isolated from Minnesota, USA - S1T2_Fc - Sphagnum magellanicum MG (SPAdes) (version 2) | ecosystem: Host-associated > Plants > Peat... | reverse complement strand
AAGTGCATGTTTTCTCTCTTCAAACTGAGATTGAGGTTTGTATATACTGGCAGACTGCAGAGACAAACCAGTTGAGAGAATCAGTGGAATCACTTCAGCAGGAGCTGCAAATGAGTGTGCTGGAGGCCAAGGCAAATCGAAGCAGCAGGCGTTTTGAAAGCCTGCTGGTTGACAACGTGGAAGAAATTGGAGGCTGGCTGAACACTGGTGGTTTATCTGGTGAACTCCGGAATGTGGAGCAGAATGGCTCTGGAAATGACCGTATCTCAAGGCTAGCCTTGAATGATGGTGACGACAACTATCAACATCTTCAATCACAGCTCATTATGCAGGTTTTTCTTTCTACATCCCAATTTTTTATATTATATATAAGCTCTAAATTTCACATGCATCCTTCCATGCACAGGCTCAAAGTTTCCTGTGCTGATCCCAACTGCTCATTCTCACAGACCCTAAATCCTAAACCTGGGTAGCAATGGAAGTTAGCCACACTATAGATGCATGCTGGTAGTTGTGCATAAGCTGTTTACTTTTGTGTGCTTTACAGGCAGCATTGATAGAAAAATTGCAGCAGGATAAAATACAGTTAGTAGAGGAGAAGGGTACTCTACAGGTGCAGAGCGTGAAACTTGTGGACGAGGCAGCATTTGCCAAAGAGCTTGCTTCACGAGCTGCTGTTGAACTCAAGAATTTGGCTGAAGAAGTGACCAAGCTTTCTTTCCAGAATGCAAAACTGGAGAAAGAGTTGGTCCAAGCTCGAGAACTCACGTTCCAAAATGTTAAACTCCAGAATCAGTTGGCAAAACTACAAACTGATCTGGCCAAAAAAGCACAGGAAAGTACGGAAGCAAAGTTACCTTTGCTAAATGGAATTGGTAAAGGTGATGGTCATGGCTTGAGCAATGGGAATGAGGACTTTAGTAGCAGGAGTGGTGAAACCACCAGAAGTGGCAGCACCCAGCATGATGATCCAGATATTTGGGAGCTTGATGATGCACATAAAGCCATACGTGAACTGAAGAAGGAACTCAAATCTGCCAAAGAGAAGGAGGCCACTCTTGTCAATAGTGTCACTGAGAGAGCAGAGAGAGAAGCTCAGCTACAGAAGCAATTGGATGAAGCCAAACAACGAGAAGACAGTTTGGAGAATGACTTAGGATGCATGTGGGTGCTAGTTGCAAAATTGAAGGAGACACAGCAAGTTGCTCAACCACTTCAGAAAGAGTCCCAGGAGTCATACCAGGAGCAATGTGAGAGCACTGCCAGTGGCGCTGATAATGGATACTCCACTGATTCAGAGAACACACCATCTCTTTCGAGCAAGTTGACTAACCTCTGCAATGACATGGAGTCTGTATCATCAGCCCAGTTGGCAAGGGCAGAGCAGATTGAAGGTGGGACAACTTTTGGGTTGCCAGGAAAATTGGTTCAGAGCCTTGAAAGTGTTGTGCAAGAAGGAAGTCTCCATGCCATCCTCCATCAGGTCCCTTGTTCAATATCTTTTGATGTTTCACCAGTTGAGAAGAGTCACAGCCATTCAAACAAACTCAATTCAGTCACCAAGGGACCAGCTAACAGTGACCACAGTAGTGGTAACACAGACTTGGGAAGATCGTTAGAACAATTGCGAAGTTTCATGGAGGAGGAAAGGCAGCGAGGAGGGGCAGGCCTTGGTGATCTAATGTTGGATCTTAATCCAAGCTCACTGTGTGTCCCACTCTCAAATTCCTCATTGCATCATCCCGGTGGCGACCATCTCTTGTCACAGGCCAGTCAAGAACTTGATGCAGACATCTGGCAGGATTATGATACAGATTCTTTCTAGGATTTTTCCACACACAAAACTGAACTGTCTGCATCTGGCAAGATTCAGACACAAATTCCTTCCAGTTTTGCACAACAGTAGTATCCACTAGAAACCCAAGACACAGATAAGTTGGAGAAAGCTAAGCTTGAAGTTGGGTCTTGATTCCTTTCGACTCAATGGTGTAACGAATCAAATTCAGTGGATATCCATTTGGAGCCAGTTTCAAGATCACTGTACGATATATTCAAAAGGTATGTAGCCAAGATTTAGAAATATGGTTTTTGCACATCAATTGTGTGCACTATTATTGCATTTTGTGGGTCTGATTTGGGATCAACCCCCTGTAAGTGACAGCTTCAGAAACACACATGAAAAAAGAAAAAAAACACAATTTTGCAGCTTCACTGTGTTCTATGGAAAACAGAAAACCAAATCCATTTGGAGCCTGTTTCAAGATCACTGTATGATTTATTCAAAAGGTATGTAGCCAAGATTTAGCAGTATGTTTTGTGCACATCAATGTTGTGCAATATTATTGCAATTTGTGGGTCTGATTTGGGACCAACCCCCTGTAAGTAATCTGGCTTCAGAAACACACAAAAAAAGGGGGGAAAAACACAGTTTTGCAGCTTGACTTCATTCTACGGAAAACAGAAAACCAGAATAATTTCTTGGTTTGGAGTCTGGACCCTTCTGTTCAAAAAGACAATTCTTCCACTGTGATGTTGCAATGTGTATTGACTGTTGCAACATATTGCATCGCTGGCATGTCCAAGTTCATGGCACTTAAGAGCCAAGGACAAGGAGGAAGAGGAGGCGAGGAGGGGAACGTGCAAGGTCTGGTTTTTGCTGCTGATTGTGAGATTGGGAACATGCAAGAGTGCTCAAACTAGTAGATCTCTGCGAAAGGGGGGGATTGCCTTGATGTCTGTCAGTGCTGCTGCCGCCTTTGCTCTAGGGTTTTGGTTTGTCGCAGAAGCAAAAGATGGGTAGATTGAGAAAACAGTTTTTCTCCATGTTTTTCTTGAATCAAAACCAGATGCTCTTTAGAAAAATTTCTTTGGACCCAAAATAAAAAATGATGTTGTTGAAATGCTCTCTTTTTGCTGTCAAGTTTGTGATACAAATGAGGCTTGTGGAAATGACCATGTGAATACAATACAAATGCAAAGTGCAAACATCAGGCAATGTCATACAATTACAATAGGATTAGAATATGATTTTGTAGGATCAATACATTCCATGCACATGTGAGTCATGCCCAAGGGCACTACTGTACAAGTATAATACAAATACACATATCATACAGTGCCATGCATTTGCAAGATGATAAAATACAAGTTTGTGGAAGTGATAACACACTCTAGACACACATGATGTTCAAAGGAAATTATGGTGTTGGGCTGGTATCTATTTTTGAGCATACTCGATAGATATGATATTAAAAAAAAATCCATCTATGATGCTTGGCAAGCCTAGGTCTAAAAGAAACTTATACCAAACTTAAAACCCTTTGGTTGTAGACGTAGTTCCATTTACTTTTGTAGAAGGGCATGCATAAAAGCCATGGAAAAGGGTGATGCCCATCAAACATAGACCCCAGCATGTGCATTATAGCAAGCATGACCATAACTAACATGATTTTAAAGGAAAAATAAAATGAGTTCGTGACAAATGAAAGTGTGAATTTGTCAAACACAACTTTCAAAAATCGTTTTAACAAAAAGTTGTATTTATATTCTAATCTTATTTTCATGACTAAATACTAACTACCAAAACTTGCTCCTACATAATTACATAATTGTAGTTGAGGTGGTGAAACACTCCGGCAAGTTGAAGTTGTTGATGCCATGCTACAAGTAACCGATTGCCTACAACTACAACCTTAGCAATTTGACCCATAGATGTAGTGGTGAGCGCAAGGTGCACTCTTAAAGCCTCTCAAACCATGCACATGTAAGCAAATACACTCAAGTAACCATACATTCACACAATTGATATTGCATTGATTACTCAACACAATTGCATCAAAGGACATCAAAGGAATGTCCAATATTTTGGTACTCGAGCAACTATGTGTGAAATAACATGTTACATTCAACTTCACAAGTCACACACATTGCATCAAAGGACTGTCTAATACTTTGTGAATCAAGCAACTATGTGTCAAATAACATGTTACATTGAGCTTCACAAGGCCCACACATTGCATCAAAGGATTGTCCAATACTTTGTGACTCAAGCAACTTTGTGTCAAACAACATGCTACATTTTGCTTCACAAGGCACACACAAGTTACATTTAGTTTCACCAACATAACATCCAAATTCCAACATGATATGACGAATGACCTACTATCAACAAACTAAAAACCCTATTGCTCATAGACAAGTGGACACCCCATACAAGTTGCATTCACCTTCAACCATAATAGATGGCATATGAACCCTTCCCAAAAGCACACACAAACACATAGACTTCACATGCAATATTGGAACACACATACTTCAAGCAACATTGACATCACACAAACATCTCCCCTTTTAATCTATTGTGGAAGCTTTGAAAAATTTAAGGCGTTTAACATTGTTCCTTGGTTCATCATTGAGACACTTTGGCCTTTAAAGTTTGGAACTAACAAATCACAAAAACACACAACACAATTAATATGCCTTTAGGATTAGTGTACCTTCAACCAACAAATCAAAATAGTTCTTGGTAATGCTATTTTTAACATTTTATCACATGTGCTGAGTTTGCTTCCTTCCACCAAGTTAGAAATTTCAAGTATTTTGGAACATAGCAAATGGAAAAACTATACTATGGTGACAAACACCATATGAAAATTTGGAAAATTGGAAAACTTTCCTTTTAACTAATTTTTGAAACAAGATTAGGAACCTTTTGTATCGGAGTATTCCTTCTCTAGGGCATCACCAAAAAAATCCATCACATGGGTAGACTTGTTTCCCACTAGAGTATTAGTGGTTGGCTTGCCTCCACAAACCACACCACCACAACATGTCACAACACCATTTGAGAAATTTGTTTTGAAATCTACCCTTGTATCCCATTAGTGTATTAGAGGTTTGGCTTGCCTCCAGAAACCAAGTAAGAAATCTGATTTTTAAAAAGAATATAGCAAAATGCAAACTACACCATAGTAGCAAGTCACAACACCATTTGAGAAATTTGAGAAATTTATTTTGAAATTAGGATTCCTCCTATGTTTTAAAGGACATGTTCAAACCTATTGTCTAAATATAGCCACTTTATAAGTATTTTCCTCATAATGTGTTCAACTTGGGACCATTTTTTCCAATAAAAAAGTGCTTTGTTCATCATTGGCATCTCCACATTCTTTTGTTGCTAGGATGCAAAACTTCACCAAAGAAAAAAACACATAGGGAACATAGTTTTCTTTTTGATGCAAAATTTTGCCAAAATGTGAAAAAGAAAATTAAAAAAGAATATTTTGTCACAATATTTTTGTATTTTGTGAGAAGACTCCGAATCATGACCAAAAATTAAAATTTCCCTCACATATGGACTCTAATTTTAGTTTGGTAACATCTTTTAAACTAGTTTTTAAAATATTTGGACAAGTTCTAGAAGCCTATTGTCATTTAATGTTAAATCCCTCTTAGGTTGGTAGGCAATCTCCCAACACGAGAAATTTGAAAAAAATATCATTGACAAGGGACCATAAACCTTAAGAAAAACTTGGGAAAATGCCTCTGAAATAGATTTTGGGAACAACATTTGGGCCTCCTTTGTGTTTGATGCATTCATTTTAGTCATTTTGCTTTTTGTGAAAATTCTAGGGCATCACAAAAACATTGGGTTGACTAGTTTCCCCCATTAAGGTAAACACACCCATCATCAAAATAGGTCGATTATCAAGCATCCACATAGTGCAGGAGTTGGCCTATGTTGGATCATAAAAAATCTTATGGGCATTGTCACTTTAGTCTATCATCAAACCTTCGGTGGTGAACATTAGTGTTCAACATTTTTCACCATTCTGACTAGCCATAAATTTGATGGTTTAGCCATAGGGCTTTAGCCATGCATATTTACATAATTTATGGGGGTTTTTGTGTAATAATGTTTAGTGATGGGTGGTGAATTGAACCTCAATGTGTAAGGGGGGAACATGGAGGTATTAATAGTGTTTGGTGAAGGGAGAAAACTAGATGAGTTTTACAAGGATTTGATGTTTGGGATGGAAAAGACAATTTGGTGTTGGGCATTGGATTGAACACTAAAATGATAAAAACATAACATCAATATATTAAAGGCATAACAAGATTTACTTTTAATGTTTGGTTTAGAGGGAATTGGAACACTTTTACAAAAATCAAAAATTGAAAATCTAGAACATTAGTTTGGTGATGGGGGGTGTAGGTCATGTTAAATAACACACAACAAGGATCAAAACATCATTAGAATCCAACAGATATTCAAATTGACAAATTAATTGGGGAAGAATTTTTAATTTCCCCCCGATTTGGTGCACACCCCATTCTCACCAAAATAACATCATCACAATCATAAGGTTCACAACACTATGTTGTAAATATGGATGCACAAATCAATCTATCAAAACAACATTGCAACATTTCTCAACATGTCAAAACTTCCAAGTAGTGATGGTAACCTCAAATCCTTCATTAGAATTTTGGGAGCATATGGGCTTTAGAGAATCATAGATCAGAAACTAAAGCTGGTTTAAGAGATCTTGAAGTGCAAGGAGTAAACCTTGGAATAGTCAAACATAAACCACAAGAGATAGAAGAATAGAAAGCAAACATTATAGTAGCTAGAGAAGAAGAATAAGAGCTTGAACATAAAAAATCAGATCTTACAATAGTCAAAGCAAAGACAGAATGCCAAGATTTAGGGGTAAATATAGAGGGATAAATAGGAAAGTTACAATAGATGACCTTTATAATGAGAAGTTTAGGAAGTTTTTATATTATTGTTGGGTGAAGAGATTTGTAGTTTTTAACTATAATATAAATAGTCACATAAGAAGTAGATTTGTTCAAGCTCCAAGAAATTGTAATTTGGTTTATATTACCAAGGTTTTACATTTTCAAAGGAGAGAAGATACACAATGATTGCATATATTTATGCAAACCAAGTACTTGTATGGCCATGCAATCAAAGGCATGGATGACAACCTTCCTTTTCAAGGATTTTTTGTTTTTTTCAAAAGGTCAATACTAAGTGGAATATCCATAAGCAATAGGCATTTGCTGATCTTGGATGGACATGGATCCCATGTCAAAAGCAATTGAACAAGCAAAAGTGTTTGGGCTAGATATGGTGATTTTATTTTTGCATGCATTGCATGCACTTTAACTTTTGGACAAGGCTTGTTTCAAACCTTTCAAGAGTACTTTCAAAAGAGAAAGAGACACATCAATGGTTAGAAGGAATTGCATTGAACTAGATAAGATATCATTGGTAGGGTGGGTAGATAAAGCCCTAGACCAAACATTCACAAGAAAAAATATCATATCAAGGTTCAAAGCTACAAGGATTTGGCCGTTTAACCCTAGGACCATGGATCATAAAACAAGCCTTAGTACCTTGTACAATGTACTTCTTTTTGTTCAAAGAGTATGTAAAGGAATGTTGGGCTCATTATTGAAGATCATGATGCCCATGGATGTCCCTTCTAGCAACCATGACTTTTTGAATGAAGTTTATTCCATGAAAGTTCAGCTTTTTCATTCATGAACCTTTTTGTCCATAAATTTCACCATTAGAACTTGATCCATTGAAAATTCACAAATGATATGTTGTGAATGTTCATCCATTGAATTTAAACTTTTATTCCAAAAAATAAGATTGTGAATGAACAATAACATGGGTGAAATAAATCATAAATCATATTTCTTTGTTGAGCTTGATTTCATCCTTAAGATTTTCTAAATTTTCTTGGCGATATATCCATTCCAATAGGCTAGCTTCAATTGCACATCATTGCAAAAAGAGATACAAAGACAACATGAAATTTGAACTTGAAACCTTTCAATTTGCTCCCAATATGCTCAAAAAAAATTAAGAAGGTAGTTTGAATTTTTAAAAGGGCTTCATGCAAGCTTCAAAGAGCTGTCAAATAATAAATAAATAAAAAGAGAGAGAGGAGAAAGGTAAAGAGGGCAGAGCCCACCTACTCCTCTTCTTGAACTTCAATCCTAAGCTATAGCTCTAGTGTTTTCAAATGATTTGGCTCTCATGGTGTTGCTCAAAATCAAACCTTCACTACTATTGTTCCTTCTTTCTCCCAAACCCCTATTGTTTTTTGTCATCCTTGTCTATTTCATTGAGCAGCAGACCTAACCTCCCTCCCCATTCTTTTTAATTTCAATTGTTTATCTAAATGTGTTGTAGGGATGTTGCAACCATCCTTATTTGCCACATTCGAACCTTAGCCCATTGCTAGGCCTGTTTCTAAGCATTTATTATTTCATCTACGTTGACACCCTTATATCTAGTAGGGTGAATTGTCATCTCTTCCTTGAAATTGTGGTGAAATTTATCCCCTACTTTTTTAATTGTTGTGAAGCTTGTTCAATGTTGTTTTATAAGTTCCCTTTCAATTGTTCTTTCAACTATAATCACTATTGTAAGAACTTTTCTAATTTGTTTTTCTTACTTCTCTTTCCTTTGATTTTTTTTTATTTGGTTTGTTGCCTCCCTATCCATTGCATTTGGCACATAACTTTTATAATTTTTTTTGAAGTCACAACATGGCTCTATAGATAATCCACTAAGGTTTCTTATCCATGGGTCCTTCTTGCAGGTAAATGCAACAATGATAACAAATTCCTCATTGCCAATGCTACCAAGGGAGAAAAACTAAGGAGCATCACATAAAAAGATGATATGGGAGGCTTCATTTAAAAGATTTGGAAAAAGTTTTTTAGTTGGGGGATTGGAATTATTTCAAGATTTGAGAAAAGGTATTGTTACAAGACAATGGTGAAGGATGATGGAACCTTTGTTGACGAAAAAATAGAGTTCATGTATGTATGCTTTAGTAGAATGACATTTTTAATTTTTTTGGGTACTACTATTTGTCAAAGAATTTAAGGGAGGGATGGAAACCCATGTTGTGAAAAAAAGAAGCAACAAGAAAACAAATGGAGCAACATGGGGGAAGGTAGGAGAAAGAGGTGGGGGTGAGTTAATTGTTGTTTGAGAGAAATTATGAATTTTTTTGTGGATTAGTTGAAACAAACTTTGGGAATGTTCTAACATTGGATTTTGATGCTTTTGGAGTTGAAACTCTTGCATTTTTTTGTTGAAATAAAGCATGGGGAAAGAGGTTGTGAGCATGTAGTATAAGTAGTTAGGGGGGTTGTTGGCAAGATGCATGTCTGTGGGTGTATATTAGTTGTTGTAAGTAAAAATATAATGGTGTAATAGGAAGAGGGGAGAAAAAGATGATTAGGTGGGCCAACAAAGTTTGGTGTTACTTGTGAAAATGCAAACCTTAGGGAATACCAAATGATATTGTTCATTTTTCTAATTTGTCAACTTGGTTTTGCCAATTTGCGAAGTTCACATTGTTATTTTCCTATTTGACTATTTTGTCAAGTTGATTTTTCCTGTTTACCAATTCCACTTTGCCTAATTGTGGACTCCAACTTGCCCAAGTTGATTTTTTTTAATTGTCAACTCCACTTTGCAAAATTCCGAGGTTGACAAATTGCTTAATAAATGTTTAATTCTTAGGTCATCATTGGCAAGTCCACATTCTCAAGTTGCCAACTCCACATCAATATTTCATTATTAATTTGCCAAATTTCCAATCCCACTCCACTTTTTAAACTACCCAAACCCACAAGAAATTTTTTAATTTATGGATTCTTCAAGGTTTGAATTTTTTCCTAGTCTACCCAAACATTTACCCTAAAAATTCAAGTTGGGATCTTTTTTTGTTTTCTTGTGCACAAGTTGTTTAAAGTTGGGAACCTTTCTTTTCCTTCTTTCTCTTCCTTGTTTTTACACTTGATGGGCCTTTGAAACTCGAAAGGAACCCTTTCAACATTCAAACACCCATTATTCTTTTTGAACATATTGAAAACAAATTGAAAGGTTTTCACCTCAAATTATTATTTTGTAATACATGTTTGTGAGTGATGTAGATTTGAAGCCATGTTAAGTAACCCAAAAAAATGCATTAATTTTTATCAAGATACCCTAGTGACATGTTCTATGAAATCCCATGATATTAAATGTCCATGAACATGTTATTGAAATATAAATTATAACATTAGCAATTTGCTAAAGATTATAAACACACCATTCCATCTATTCAACAAACTCCACATTAACTATTATTTTGTGCATTAAAAAAAAATTGGTTGTTGCCTTAATCCCATAACTTGAAAAAAACCACCACATAACAAATTGATTTTCAAACTATGGGTCTCAAATAATGCTTCATTACTTTGATAGCTACATGTTTAACTTAAGTAGAATTCATCACTAAAGCATGATAAAAATATTTTCCAACGATGACCACCACCAAGACAAGTCTCTACAACAACCTATGATAAACACTTACTACCTATATTAGAGTCTCCAACATCTCTTCTACAACAAATTGACCATTCATTAAATAATCACACTTCTCCCAAAAGAAAAACTTGTAGTTAATTTTCCAAAGGTGCCCATATGATAGGCTAGTTGCCCTTTTTATCCACCCAAGATGCTCCATCCTCTACAATTAACTTCAAGTTCCATTAATAACCAAATAAGCACCACACATTCAACAAAGGCAAATATCACACTCCTACAAAACAACATTACCAACATAAATGTCACCACCATGAAAAAGATAAATATCACCTTGAAACAAAAAATTACATGTGATCTACCCCAAAATGTTGTTTCTTCATACATAATCATTTACAAAATAACCAATCCACATACCATCCACATGTAGTAGTTGTAGTTTCCTCGTATAGTCTCACAACATCCCAAAACCTATATATTTTAATGTTAATTGGGCCATTCATTGTTGTCCCTTTGCTAAAAGGATAAGTCACCTTTTATATTTAACACATTGTTTCTTCTATAACCATATCCAATTATGTTCACCACTTTCACCCTTTGAAACCCTAACATTTTCATTAAATCATCATCCTTCCCATAAAAAATTCTCATCCCCTCATTTCTTATCACAATGGAAATCCATCCATGAAAATTCATGAAATCTTGAGATGAAATATAGTTCATCCAAGAAATAAAATATGCAATTTTACTTCATCCATGAAGTGCAATTTATTCACAAATTTATTTTATTTTTCATTAAAAGTCATCCAAATTCCATATATGAACATGCCTTTAAAATATCATTGGTGGATTTCCAATGGGGGGATGGATGAATGTTTCTTGATGCAATTTTATGAACACAATTTTATATATGCAAGAAAATTAAACTTTGATCAAAAGTTCATCCATGAAATTAACATAACTAAAAGGGACATCCTTTGCCTATGGATATCCTAGGGATTTGTGTTCACAAATATCATGGTTTTTAGGAAGCTATCAAATATCCATTTACATATTAGAGAAAAAAAAACCCAGGTTGTGTTAAGGAGGTGCATGTAGTACATTTCAAGGATGATTTTTTAAAATTATGTGTTTTGGATGAACTTTATTTCATTATGAAATTTTATGAATATTCATGGATGGACTTCCATCTTGTTAAGATGGCTTCAAATCCACATGATCATTGACAAAAATGGATTTAAAAACATGAAATTTGAAGTCAACACTTCTCAATTTGCTCTAAATATGTTTAAAATAAAATTATGGGTTAGTTTGAATTTTGAAAGGGTTTTTCTCAAGCGTTAAAGACCCATCAAGTGTAAAACAATAAAAAAGAAAGAAAGAAAGAAAGAAAGGGGTCCATCCATGATTTTCAAATTTTGAGAAAATCAAATAACCGTCTCGAAACCCATTGGTTATTTCATGAAACCTGGTGGTTCTTTGCGGTTTTGGAAAAGAATTGGAATCAATGGTTGGTTTTCTTTGATTCTGATTTTTCAAATACCTGGAGCTGGCAGTTCTTTCATTTTTGATTTTTTGTTTTTCAAATATCTGGAACATGATGGTTTTTTTATAAAAAATATCAAATACCCAGAACCGGTGGTTCTTTAAAATGTCAAATGCCCGACCCATCTCCTGGAACTCTAGAAAAGAAAATTAAATGGTGCTTGCCCCATTATGAATTCCAAAATGTGTACCCAAATTTGGGGAAGTTTGCTATGAGATCTCATGGTTATTTAGCGATGATGGGTTATGGAAAATTATTTGGTTGGGCATTTTGCCAAGTTCACTTTATGTGTTTCCTAGGTCCATTTTTGCCAAATCATCAAGTCCACGTTGGCCAATTGTCAAGTCCACATTGCCTAGTTCACTTTATGTGTTTCCTAGGTGCACTTTTGCCAAATCATCAAGTCCACATTGGCCAATTGTCAAGTCCACACTGCCAAGTGGGTGCACCAACTCCAAGTTGGCAAGTCCACTTCACCTTGTGGACTGCCCCAATGAGCTTCAAACTGCCCCCACATTTTTTTAAATTTCTGGGCTGCCAAAGGCCTGAATATTTTTTTGTCTACTAAAAAATCTGCCCCCAAAACTCAGACTGCCCATGATTTTTTTCCCCCCCATAGGCCGCAAGGTCGAGGGGATCATTAGCTAAAGTTCAAAGTAGAAGAGGATAATGACTAGATAATAGTTGGAGAATGACCAAATGACAATAACAAGGTTCTTAATTCATGAGAAGCATTAGGAAGGTGATTAGATAACATTAGTAACAAGGTTTTTTGTTCACAAAGAACATTAAGAAAAGATTGCGACGACCAAACATTGAGAACATCAAAAGAAGATTGTGAAGTACACACAACTTAAACACCGAGATAGGATCACAAAGAACACACCTTTAGAGCATCAAGAGAGGACCGTGAAAAACACACGCACCAAGAGAAGACCCATTCCAACACTTGCACCCCACAAACAACTTGGAATTACTAAGCATCTAAGAGAAAAGCTGAGAAGTTACAAGCAAGAACACTAAGAAAAGATTGTGATGAACAAACATTGAAAACGTCAAGAGAAGACTATGAAGTACACACAATAAACACCAAGAGAGGATCACGAAGAACACATGCACCAAGAGAGGACCCTGAAAAACACACGCACCAAAAGAAGACCCATTCCAACACTTGCACCCCACAAACAACTTGGAGTTACTAAGCATCTAAGAGAAAAGCTGAGAAGTTACAATTGCTTGTACCTTAGGAAAATGCCTTGAACACATAATGAACACCATGAGAATGGTCACAAAAGTCTACACAATGAACAAAGTTCTCATTAGCAATGAAAGGGCCACAAGCAAAAGGGATTTGGAATGGATGGGGGGAGAGGAAAAGGAATGGGTGTTGTTGGGGTGGCGGTTTCTAGAGCGACACCATGCTAGAGACACAGTTAAAAAATTAGGGTTTAACTACATTTTATGGCATCGATCATCAAACATGTTTTTGCCCATTTTTGGGTTTCAATCTCGAACATTGAATAAACATGTTTGTTATTTGCAATGGAGGGTGTACATTTGGAAAGGAGATTGTTTGGTGATATCCTAGATGTTTGACATGTGTGAGGTATGATATGTGTGTAAATAGATGTTAGATTGCTCTAAGATAAGAGCAAAAATTGTTTTGTGGAAGCTTTTTTTTGTGAGGCAATGACGCCGAAACCTTTGGGAAGAAGCCATACCTTTTGCGTCCCTTGTCCAAATCCAGCGATTTAAAGGGCAGCATGTGCACCCAGAGCTGCTCTACAATCTATCTTCAGATTCTGATGCCAGAAGAGATCACAAATTTCCATTGAGTTTTTAACTCTACTATGACCGGCCTGATTAACCTAGTGCATTGAGTACCTAGTACTTGGCCTTCCTCAACCAAGTAAGAAGTTTCAAGAATTTTGGAATTGTACCACAACATTTGATAATTTGGAAGTTTTGTACAAATACATTTGGAATGAATATATTTTTTGGGAACCTTGGAGGGTCAAAACTGCAGTAGGCCTGGGAACCATTACTTTGAATTTGGCTTGTTTTCAACTCCCCAAAATAAGAAGATTTATCGTTAAAGTTACCCTGTCTTCACCTTGTCTTTGGGCCTGCTTTCACCACCCACTATCCCCTCTTCCCGAGGTATCTGGAAAGTAAGGAAAATTTATTAAATCTCAGTATGAAATGCTAAAACTCAACATGTAATGCACAAGGTTTGAGAGTAATTATAGTAGTTGTACATGTAAGAGCAATGGAAATATACGTAGCAGCAGTGGAGGCGCTTAGGAAAAAGGAAAGACAGGCTGAAACTTAGTTTACCACCAAAATTGGTGGAAAAACAAGTTTGGGTCCCCATTATTATTTGGCTTTGTAAAATTTTCATTCCCAGTTACATGTTTGATGCCCTCGTATGTCGAAACTGGCTGTTCTTGCCTGGTAATCGTGAGACGTTACAGATAACTCTATTGACTCGGGAATTGTTTTATTTTGAGAAGCCAACTTATGCGTAAGTTAGACGCAGTATATTCCTCTATTTGCCTAACAGAATCGGTTAGAATATTCTTTTTGGGTTTCCAGACTTTTTCTAGGTTGGATCCCTTTGGTGAAGAACACGCTAGAATGTAAATAAGCCGTGGGAAAAATTTGTTACACAGGGGAATGATCCGTGGTAGAATCAGTTGCCACCTTACTGAACAAGCCGCCCGGCCCCACTGGGCTTGCCGGCCTCATAGGTTGAACATGCCTTGAAGGTGCAACCCAACACAGAAACAAGCACACCAACCACGGTTTTCAGTTTTGAGGCTATCAAGTTGGATGAACCCAAATTTTAGAACCCCGGGCACTTTTAGACCCCTCAGCTCAATGATTTTTTGGAGTGAATTTTCGCCCTTTTTGCTAAAAGTAATTCCCTAAAGGAAGGAATATTTTGTCAAAAATTCCCTGTTTTTGGAAAAAAAAATTTCCAATAAAGAAAAAAAAACTGGTCACAATTGCTTACAATATGAAAGTGTGCTTAAGATTTTATACTTTCATATTTGGAATTTCCAAATTTGGCTAATTA
>Ga0209611_10009262_pt1 | contig 14971 bp, 7 predicted proteins | sample S1TSphgellanicum_3_FD_187693 | JGI IMG/M metagenome (GOLD analysis project Ga0209611, IMG submission 187693) | Host-associated microbial communities from peat moss isolated from Minnesota, USA - S1T2_Fc - Sphagnum magellanicum MG (SPAdes) (version 2) | ecosystem: Host-associated > Plants > Peat... | reverse complement strand
AATGAACCTGCATACGTTCGCTATGTAGCCGAGCAAGTAGCCCGATTGCGGGGAGAAACAACGGCAAGCATAGCTGCTCTCACTACCAAAAATGCCTGTGAATTATTTGGCTTGGCACTATAAAAGGGCAAAAAAGGCACGTTTGTCGAAAAGCTATGGAGTTTGTTAAAAAATATAAACCTTGAGGAAGGGAAAAATATGGTAATATTATTTCCTCCAAAAAAGGTTCGCTTGCGTCATAATGTTTAAGGGAGCTACTATCAACTCCTAAGCTTTAGTTAAGCTACAGGACTATCATCAACGCTTACCATCCTTCTATCTCTACAAGCGGATGCTCTGAATCTCAACGAGATCTACCCCTTTCAACTGAGGTTGCGCTAGACTTTGGCACAAGATCGAAGATCGAGTTTTACCTATAGAAAATCATTAAATTTCATTCGTTGCCTTGTGATCACCACCCACCAACACCCAGTCATAAAGATAAACAGCAGGCTTAAAGATTATCCTGGAGTATTTAGGATACTATCGACTTGAGTACAAATACATATACTTCAACAAAAGAGGCAATGTAGAGCCGCGTAAGTGAAGAAAGCGTGCTTTTAGGAGGGGAAGTGAAGAAAGCGAAAAACAATACAGCAACATCATCCACACCACTACAAGACAAAGGCCCAGCCATTCTCTGGAGATTGGCTGCTTCCCCAAAATGGGCGATATACTCTTTGCCAATTTTACTATGAGTCAAGCTTGATTGCGACCTTTGCCCTTACCTGCAAAAAATGCAGGTGGTGTAAAGGGAAGGAATTTCCCACACAGTGACAGTTTAACAAGGTTAACAAAGGTAGAGGCATGACTAACGAAACTATTATGGAACCCGCCTTTTTGTTGCCCGACTTGATTGAAATCCAGCGTTCTAGCTTCCGCTGGTTTTTAGAAGAAGGGCTGATAGAAGAACTTAACTCCTTTAGTCCGATCACAGACTACACTGGCAAACTAGAGCTGCACTTTTTAGGTCAGAACTACAAACTCAAAGAGCCAAAGTACAGCGTCGAAGAAGCCAAACGGCGAGATAGTACCTACGCCGTACAAATGTACGTACCCACACGGCTGATTAACAAAGAAACGGGGGAAATTAAAGAGCAAGAAGTCTTTATTGGGGATCTGCCTCTGATGACGGATCGCGGCACGTTTATTATTAACGGTGCCGAACGTGTGATCGTTAACCAGATCGTGCGATCGCCGGGAGTTTACTACAAATCGGAAATTGACAAAAACGGACGACGTACCTATTCAGCAAGCTTAATACCCAACCGGGGGGCATGGCTGAAATTTGAAACAGACCGTAATGACTTGGTGTGGGTACGCATCGATAAAACCCGTAAGTTGTCGGCGCAGGTACTCTTAAAAGCCTTGGGATTATCAGACAACGAAATTTTTGACGCCCTGCGCCATCCGGAGTATTTCCAAAAAACAATTGAAAAAGAAGGGCAGTTTTCCGAAGAAGAAGCCCTGATGGAACTGTATCGCAAACTCCGCCCAGGTGAACCGCCGACAGTGTTGGGGGGACAACAACTCCTAGACTCACGCTTCTTTGATCCCAAACGCTACGATTTGGGACGCGTTGGACGGTACAAGCTTAATAAGAAGCTGCGCCTCCAGGTTCCCGATACATTGAGGGTGTTAACTTCTATTGATATATTAGCAGCAGTAGATTACCTGATCAACCTTGAATATGACATTGGTAATACTGACGACATTGACCACTTAGGCAATCGTCGGGTGAGAAGCGTCGGCGAGTTGCTGCAAAACCAAGTGCGGGTAGGTTTAAACCGTCTAGAGCGCATTATTCGGGAACGGATGACTGTGTCTGATGCCGAGGTACTAACCCCCGCTTCCCTAGTGAACCCCAAACCCTTGGTAGCAGCAATTAAAGAATTCTTCGGCTCCAGTCAGTTATCGCAGTTCATGGATCAGACCAATCCTCTGGCAGAATTGACCCACAAACGTCGCCTTTCTGCCCTAGGTCCTGGCGGCTTAACTCGTGAACGAGCCGGGTTTGCCGTGCGAGATATCCATCCTTCCCACTACGGGCGCATTTGCCCGATTGAGACTCCAGAAGGTCCGAATGCTGGTTTGATTGGCTCCTTAGCAACCCATGCCAAGGTAAACCTATATGGCTTTTTAGAAACCCCCTTCCGACCGGTGGAAAACGGGCGGGTGCGGTATGATCTAGCGCCGGAGTACATGACTGCCGATGAAGAAGACGATCTGCGAGTAGCAGCAGGAGATGCGCCTACAGACGAAAACGGCTACTTAGTTGGGCCGCAAGTCCCAGTGCGCTATCGCCAGGAATTTTCTACGACAACCCCAGAACAAGTAGACTATATCGCAGTTTCACCAGTGCAAATTGTATCGGTTGCTACAAGTATGATTCCGTTCTTGGAGCATGACGATGCCAACCGCGCACTTATGGGGTCGAACATGCAACGGCAGGCAGTTCCGCTGCTAAAACCAGAACGTCCTTTGGTAGGAACAGGTTTAGAAGCACAAGGAGCAAGGGACTCCGGCATGGTGATTGTATCCCGTACTGATGGCGAAGTCACATATGTGGATGCCACAGAAATTCGTGTACGTCCTCGGACTGCTCGCCCAGCAGAGGGAAATCCGACCGCAGCACTACCTCAGAACCCAACCAGTTCCTCAGGACGTGAATATTTTTCCAAATCGAATCCACAAGAAAAAGAAATTAGGTACACCATTTCCAAGTACCAACGGTCAAACCAAGACACCTGTCTGAACCAAAAACCGCTAGTGCGGGTGGGAGAGCGTGTTGTAGCAGGTCAGGTGCTGGCTGATGGCTCCTCAACCGAAGGTGGAGAATTGGCGCTAGGACAAAATATTGTCGTTGCCTACATGCCGTGGGAAGGCTATAACTACGAAGACGCAATTTTGATTTCTGAAAAGCTAGTACAAGAAGATGTCTACACCTCAATCCACATTGAAAAATATGAAATTGAGGCGAGACAAACAAAACTTGGCCCAGAAGAAATCACCAGAGAAATTCCCAACGTTGGGGAAGACGCCTTGCGCCAGTTGGATGAACAGGGAATCATTCGGATTGGGGCATGGGTAGAAGCCGGAGATATTCTGGTTGGTAAGGTAACACCCAAGGGAGAATCAGACCAGCCACCAGAAGAAAAGCTGTTGCGGGCAATCTTCGGGGAAAAAGCACGGGATGTACGGGATAACTCTCTGCGCGTACCCAACGGTGAAAAAGGGCGTGTCGTTGATGTGCGCTTATTTACTCGGGAGCAAGGTGATGAACTGCCTCCAGGTGCCAATATGGTAGTTCGGGTGTACGTAGCGCAGAAGCGCAAAATCCAAGTCGGCGACAAAATGGCAGGACGCCACGGCAACAAGGGAATTATTTCCCGGATCTTGCCCCTGGAAGATATGCCGTATTTGCCTGATGGCTCACCAGTGGATATCGTACTCAATCCCTTGGGGGTGCCCAGCCGGATGAACGTCGGACAGGTGTTTGAGTGTTTGTTGGGTTGGGCTGGTCATAACCTAGGAGTACGGTTTAAGCTGACACCCTTTGATGAAATGTACGGTGAAGAATCATCTCGAAGCATTGTACACGGCAAATTGCAAGAAGCAAGGGATGAAACAGGTAAAGACTGGGTATATGACCCAGAACAGCCTGGAAAGATCATGGTGTTTGACGGTCGCACGGGAGAACCCTTTGACAGACCTGTTACCGTAGGTGTGGCTTATATGCTGAAGCTGGTGCATTTAGTGGATGACAAGATCCACGCTCGCTCCACAGGACCATACTCACTGGTGACCCAGCAGCCCTTGGGCGGTAAGGCACAGCAAGGCGGTCAGCGGTTTGGAGAAATGGAGGTGTGGGCATTGGAAGCCTTTGGCGCAGCTTACACCTTGCAGGAGTTACTCACCGTGAAATCAGACGATATGCAGGGGCGGAATGAAGCGCTCAATGCGATCGTCAAAGGCAAGGCAATTCCCAGACCTGGCACACCAGAATCCTTCAAAGTGTTGATGCGAGAACTGCAATCACTGGGCTTAGATATTGCCGTACACAAAGTTGAGACACAAGCAGACGGTAGTTCCTTAGATGTGGAAGTCGATTTAATGGCAGATCAAGGCAATCGTCGTACACCTCCGCGTCCAACCTACGAATCTCTTTCCCGCGATTCGCTGGAAGAAGAAGAGTAGCAGAATGATGAATTATGAAACGAGGAAAGTTTTTTCATAATTCATAATTCATCATTCATCATTTCAAAACTGAATACTCACACACAAGCACGGCTTTCAAGCCTGTGTTCCTTCAGAAGTCATAACTAGCGAAAACTCAGTACTAAAAAGATGAGACCTGCCCAAACTAATCAGTTTGACTACGTTAAAATCGGCTTGGCGTCACCAGAACGCATTCGCCTATGGGGCGAACGAACTTTGCCTAACGGTCAGGTAGTAGGTGAAGTTACCAAGCCAGAGACAATAAATTACCGAACCTTGAAGCCGGAAATGGATGGCTTGTTCTGTGAGCGCATCTTTGGTCCGGCTAAAGATTGGGAATGCCATTGTGGGAAGTATAAAAGAGTACGTCACCGTGGTATTGTGTGCGAACGCTGTGGTGTAGAAGTTACCGAATCGCGGGTACGTCGTCACCGCATGGGATACATTAAACTCGCTGCACCAGTTGCCCATGTTTGGTATCTCAAAGGCATTCCCAGCTATATTTCCATCTTGCTAGATATGCCCTTGCGGGATGTAGAGCAGATTGTCTATTTCAATTCCTATGTTGTTCTCAGTCCTGGCAATGCCGAAACTCTGACCTATAAACAGCTTTTAAGTGAAGACCAATGGCTGGAAATAGAAGACCAGATTTATAGCGAAGATTCTGTGTTGCAGGGCGTAGAGGTAGGCATTGGCGCCGAGGCGTTACTGCGGTTGCTCGCTGATATCAACTTAGAGCAAGAAGCCGAAAGCCTGCGGGAAGAAATTCAAGTCGCCAAAGGTCAAAAGCGGGCAAAGCTGATTAAGAGACTGCGGGTGATTGATAACTTCATTGCCACCGGCTCTAAACCAGAGTGGATGGTCATGACCGTGATTCCTGTAATTCCCCCAGACTTGCGCCCAATGGTGCAGTTAGATGGTGGACGGTTTGCCACGAGTGATTTGAATGATTTATATCGGCGGGTCATTAACCGTAATAATCGTCTAGCACGCTTGCAAGAAATTCTGGCTCCTGAAATTATCGTTCGCAACGAAAAGCGAATGCTGCAAGAAGCAGTGGACGCACTGATTGACAATGGCCGTCGGGGACGAACGGTGGTGGGAGCAAATAACCGACCGCTGAAGTCTTTGTCAGACATTATTGAGGGTAAGCAAGGACGTTTCCGGCAAAACTTGCTGGGTAAACGAGTTGACTACTCTGGACGTTCCGTAATTGTGGTAGGACCAAAGCTAAAAATTCACCAGTGCGGTTTGCCACGAGAAATGGCGATAGAACTATTTCAACCGTTCGTCATCAATCGTCTGATTCGCAGCGGGATGGTGAATAACATCAAAGCAGCGAAAAAGCTAATATCTCGGTCTGACCCCAGTGTTTGGGATGTGCTAGAAGAAGTGATTGAAGGACACCCAGTTATGCTCAACCGAGCACCAACACTGCACCGTTTGGGTATTCAGTCCTTTGAGCCAATTTTGGTGGAAGGGAGAGCCATTCAACTGCACCCGCTTGTATGTCCAGCGTTTAACGCTGACTTTGATGGTGACCAAATGGCGGTACACGTACCACTATCTTTAGAAAGTCAGGCTGAGGCAAGGCTGTTGATGCTGGCTTCTAACAATATTTTGTCACCTGCCACGGGTAAGCCAATCATTACACCCAGCCAAGACATGGTGTTGGGGGCATATTACTTAACAGCAGAAAATCCTAATGCAACAAGGGGTGCAGGGCAGTACTTTGCTTCGTTGGAAGACGTAATCATGGCTTACGAGCAAAAGCAAATCGACCTACACGCCTATATCTACGTGCGGTTTGACGGAGAAGTAGAAACAGACAAACCAGATACAGAGCCTTTGAAGGTAGAAGAACACATCGACGGTAGTCGGACTGTGCTGTATAAGTTCCGCCGCGTTAGAGAAGATGCCAAGGGAAATTTAATTTCTCAGTATATACGTACAACTCCAGGTCGCGTTATTTACAACAAAGCGATTCATGAAGCAATTGCCAGCTAGAAGTTAGTAGTTAGTTGTTAGTAGTTAGTTGTTCAACTAGCTACCAACAACTAACAACTAACAACTAACTACTAACAAATGACTAAGGTATTAACTAATGACTGAAGAAAAGTTGGTTTTTCGGAATCGGATAGTCGGCAAAGGTCAACTGAGAAATTTAATTGCTTGGTCGTTTACGCATTATGGTACGGCGCGTACGGCGGTGATGGCCGACAAATTGAAAGATTTGGGATTTCGCTACGCTACTAAAGCAGGTGTTTCCATCAGTATAGATGATTTGATGGTTCCACCAAGTAAGCGATCGCTCTTGGAAGCTGCTGAAGCCGAAATTCGTGCCACAGAAGCCCGTTACCAACGGGGAGAAATCACCGAGGTGGAACGCTTCCAAAAAGTTATTGACACTTGGAACAGTACAAGTGAAGCCCTAAAAGATGAAGTCGTCAGCCACTTCGAGAAGACAAATCCCCTGAACTCGGTGTATATGATGCAAAACTCCGGGGCAAGGGGTAACATCTCCCAAGTGCGGCAATTAGTTGGAATGCGGGGACTCATGGCAGATCCCCAAGGGGAAATTATCGACTTGCCGATCAAAACCAACTTCCGAGAAGGACTCACCGTAACGGAATATATCATTTCCTCTTACGGAGCGAGAAAGGGCTTGGTAGATACGGCGCTACGAACGGCTGACTCCGGTTACCTCACCCGCCGTCTGGTAGACGTATCCCAAGATGTGATTATTCGGGAATTTGACTGTGGAACCACAAGGGGAATACCCCTAAGGCCAATGACAGAAGGCAGTAAAGTCTTAATTCCCCTCGCCACAAGGTTATTGGGACGGGTATTTGCAGTTGACGTGGTACACCCGACGACAGGTGAAGTTATTGCACCCCGTAATACTCCGGTTTCTGATGAATTGGCAATAAAAATTCAAAAAGCTGGGGTGAGTGAAGTCGTCGTGCGATCGCCCCTCACCTGTGAAGCAGCGCGTTCTGTTTGCCAACACTGTTACGGCTGGAGTTTGGCACACGCAAAAATGGTAGACCTAGGGGAAGCCGTAGGTATTATTGCGGCACAGAGTATCGGTGAGCCTGGAACCCAGTTGACCATGCGGACATTCCACACAGGCGGTGTGTTCACTGGTGAAGTGGCAAAACAAGTGCGAGCCGAAAACGATGGGATTGTTCGCTTTGGTCAAAAAACTCTGCGGACAAGACCATTTCGTACTCGCCACGGAGAAGACGCCCTGTATGTGGAATCAAACGGCACTCTAGTTTTAGAGGCAGGGGGAGATAAGGAAGCCAAATCCTCAGCCGAAATTGCCGTTACTCAAGGTTCAACAGTATACATTGTCGATAAACAGCAGGTAAAACAGGGTCAGCTCATAGCAGAAGTTGCTCTTGGTGGACGTACAACCCGTACCAATACAGAAAAAGCTGTTAAAGATGTAGCCTCAGACTTAGCAGGAGAAGTGAAGTTTTCTGAGGTAGTGGCGGAGCAAAAAACTGACCGTCAAGGCAATACCACCACCACAGCAGCGCGGGGTGGCTTGATTTGGATTCTGTCAGGGGAAGTTTATAACTTACCACCAGGGGCCGAATTAGTTGTCAACAATGGCGATAATATAGCCACCAACGGTGTATTGGCGGAAACCAAGTTAACGACTTTGCATGGTGGTGTAGTCCGCTTGCCCGAAGCTAACCCAGGTAAGAACACGCGGGAAATTGAAATTATCACTGCTTCAGTCGTGTTAGACCAAGCGACGGTCACAGTCCAAAGCTCTCAAGGTCGCAACAACTACTTAGTCTCCACCGGAAATAACCAAGTCTTTAACCTCAGGGCAACTCCAGGCACCAAAGTCCAAAATGGTCAGGTAGTCGCTGAGTTAATTGATGACCGCTATCGCACAACAACTGGTGGATTACTGAAATACGCGGGTGTGGAAGTCCAGAAAAAAGGTAAAGCAAAACAGGGTTATGAAGTCGTACAGGGAGGCTCACTCCTATGGATTCCTGAAGAAACCCACGAAGTTAACAAAGATATTTCCCTGCTGTTAGTGGAAGACGGTCAGTTTGTAGAAGCTGGCACTGAAGTCGTCAAGGATATCTTCTGCCAAAACAGTGGTGTCGTAGAAGTTACCCAGAAAAACGACATTCTCCGAGAAGTGGTGATCAAGCCAGGAGAACTGCTGATGGTGGATGATCCAGAAGCAGTGATGGGCAAAGAGCCTTCCTTTGTTCAGCCTGGTGAAGAATTGTTGGGGCAAATTGCCACTCAACTACGGTACATCGAGTATGTGGAGTCACCAGAAGGTCCAGCACTGCTGAGTCGTCCGGTAGCTGAGTTTGCTGTGCCAAGCAATCCTGATGTGCCGTCAACGACCTCAGTCAGTCAACAAACTGGTCGTTCAATTGAGTTACGGGCAGTGCAACGACTGCCTTATAAAGATTCTGAGCGTGTCAAGTCTGTTGAGGGTGTGGAACTGCTGCGAACTCAACTGGTGCTGGAGATTGAGCAGGAAGGTGAGCAAGACCACAACGCTTCCCCCCTAGCAGCGGATATTGAAATGGTGTCCGATTCTGATGACTCAGAAATCCAACGCTTGCAACTGGTGATTTTGGAGTCCTTGGTGGTTCGTCGGGACATCACCGCTGACGCCACCCAAGGCAGTACCCACACAACTCTAGAGGTAGAGGATGGAGACACAATCGCACCAGGATCTGTAGTCGCACGTACCCAAATATTGTGCAAAGAAGGTGGTATTGTGCGGGGGGTACAACGAGGCAGCGAGACAGTTCGCCGCTGTTTGGTGTTGCGCCATAGTGACATGATTACCATGAGTACTAATGCCAAGCCAAAGGTGAAGGTAGGTGACTTGCTGGTAGAGGGTGCAGAACTTGCCTCAGGAATTTTTGCCGAGGAATCTGGGCAAGTGGTGGCTGTCAAGAAAGCAGGGGAAGTGGAGGGAGCAGGGAGTACTGATTCCTCCCCTGCTTCCCTTGCCTCTCCTGCTTCTTACTCCCTCACCCTCCGTGTCGGTCGTCCCTATCGCGTTAGTCCTGGGGCTGTGTTGCAGGTAGAAGATGGAGATTTGGTACAGCGCGGTGATAACTTGGTGTTGCTTGTGTTTGAACGCGCTAAGACCGGAGATATTATTCAAGGGTTACCCAGAATTGAGGAACTTCTAGAAGCTCGTAAGCCCAAAGAGGCGTGTGTTCTATGCCGACGACCAGGGGAAGTCAAGGTGGTTTACGGCGATGGCGATGAAGCGATCGCAGTTAAAGTCCTAGAATCCAACGGAGTTGTCACAGATTATACAATTGGACCTGGACAAAATTTGATCATTCCAGATGGAGCGCAAGTCCTGGCAGGACAAATGTTGACCGATGGTCCTTCCAATCCCCACGAAATTTTGGAACTCTTTTTCAACCTTGGTTCTGAAGATGGAGTCTACGCTTGTACTAGCTATGCTTTGCAAAAGGTTCAGACGTTTTTGGTAAATGAAGTGCAGTCAGTCTATCAGTCCCAAGGTATTGATATCGCTGATAAACACATTGAAGTGATTGTCCGTCAAATGACCTCGAAAGTACGGGTGGATGATGGTGGTGACACTACCATGCTCCCCGGAGAATTGGTCGAACTGCGCCAAATTGAGCAAGTGAACGAAGCTATGGCAATCACTGGCGGTGCGCGGGCACAGTACACTCCAGTTTTGTTGGGTATTACCAAAGCCTCGTTGAATACAGACAGCTTTATTTCCGCTGCCTCTTTCCAAGAAACAACAAGGGTCTTAACTGAAGCAGCAATTGAAGGCAAATCCGACTGGCTGCGCGGTTTGAAGGAAAACGTAATTATTGGACGATTGATCCCTGCTGGTACTGGTTTCAATACCTATGAAGAATCAGGGGCAATCGAAGACTATGCTGTTGATATAAGCAGCAGTGTCTTAGATGAAGTCGATGACCCATTAGATATGGTGCTAGATGACCGCACAGCCCGTACCTACAATTTGGATTCTCCAGCCTTAGGAGAATCAGGATTTGGCAATAGACGTGCAGACAAAACAATTTTGGATGAAGAGGATGAGTTGATCGCTGATGAGGTAGACCCTATTGTTGATGAGGAGGATTTTGACGAAGACGACGAAGACGACGAAGACGACGACTTTGACGAAGATGAAGAGTAAATAGAAATAGGGACAAAAACCCGGTTTCTCCAGTAGGGGCTAACAACTGTTGGCCCCTAGTGATTTATTGTTATGGACTTGGCGTGTACTAAGAAATGGAAATGCGTTAAAATTAGGTACTCCAGCACAACACGACTCCACCTCACAACCTGTTACCAAACAGCACTTGCCTCCTGGAAACTTCGGGCGGAGGAGTTGAAGGTTAGTGGGAATTGGCACATTGACTTCCTGGTGACAACTCCACACACTGCCCTACGGGTCAGTGTGGGCTTCTAAGAAATTAGGGGCAGGTGTCATTAGTCTGAGTAATCCGTTACGCAAGGATTACTACGTTTTCCCCGAATGTATAGGCACTCCGGGATGTAGGGTTAGCGACCCGTTTCCTAGTTCCGGACAATGCGGCTGGTGATTAAACATCTCTACGGGAGCGGAGAAGTGTTGCCAGCGAGAAACCGGAGAAAACATTGACGAAGGAAACCACCCACGAGGGTAGAACTTAATTAATAGTTCAAACAAAAAAACATGGTGGTTCGTCCGGAAGACCCTCTGCTCTTAGTCACCTGCGGTTACTATCGGTTGACGGTCAATTCCTCACCACCGCGCCTTATATCTCACCACTGATCCGGAGTACCGGATTCAGTGGTAGGCTTACGGCGGAATAGCTAAAGATTCGTTTAGTTTTTCTTAAAGATTAAGCCAGAAGTCAAGCAGGAATCAGTGATTTAATGATTTTCTCAAGCCAACCAAATGCTCTTTGTTATGGAAGTATCAAAAAAATCCAGGTTAAGCTAGAGAAGAGAGTTAGTATTAGCTTTGAACCCCTGTGGGTAAGGAGCAAAACTCATTCTCATTCAGGAATTTTCAATCATTTGGCATTGTCCTTACCCCATGCTGCGAATCATTACTCAGCAGGCAGACGTCAGAGCAGAACTACAACGGATCTGCGATCGCACCCATGATGAACAGGTGCTTCACAAAGAAGCAACAGTGCGGGAAGTGTTGCAGGCAGTGAAGCGCCAGGGCGACAAAGCTGTGTTACATTACACAGCCGAATTCGACAAACAAACTCTCAAGGCAGAAGAACTGCGCGTGACAGGCTCAGAACTAGATGCCGCTTATCAACAGGTATCGAAGGAGTTACTTGAGGCAATTCGACTCGCTTGCCGCCAAATTGAGGCGTTCCACCGCCAGCGAGTTCCGAAAAGCTGGGTACACTTTGGGGATGATGATGTAGTGCTAGGCAAGCGCTACACTCCTGTGGATCGAGCAGGGTTATATGTGCCAGGTGGTCGTGCCGCCTATCCAAGTACGGTCCTAATGAATGCGATTCCAGCTGCTGTGGCTGGTGTACCGCACGTGGTGATGTTAACACCACCAGGAGCCGGAAAGGCAATTAATCCAGCAGTCTTGGTCGCTGCCCAAGAAGCTGGGGTGCAAGAAATTTATCGTGTCGGGGGTGCGCAAGCAATTGCGGCTTTAGCCTACGGCACGGAAACGATTCCCAAAGTTAATGTCATCACTGGCCCTGGTAACATTTATGTTACCCTAGCGAAAAAACTTGTCTACGGCACTGTAGGTATTGATTCCTTAGCAGGCCCAAGTGAAGTGCTGATTATTGCCGATGAAACAGCAAATCCAGTCTATATTGCAACTGATTTGCTAGCACAAGCAGAACACGACCCAATGGCAGCGGCAATTTTGTTAACGACGGATACAGCTTTAGCAAAGAACGTAAAAGTTGCCGTGGAAAGACAACTGATTGATCATCCCCGTCGGGAAGACACCGAAAAAGCGATCGCTCACTATGGCTTGATTGTGATTGTAGAATCACTTGAAGCGGCGGCTGAACTCTCAAATGAGTTTGCTCCCGAACATTTAGAGCTAGAAGTAGAAGATCCTTGGGCACTGCTTCCACTAATCCGCCATGCTGGGGCAATTTTCATGGGCTACTCTACCCCAGAAGCTGTAGGAGACTATTTGGCTGGACCAAACCACACCTTACCAACTTCCGGTGCTGCCCGCTATGCCTCGGCATTAAGTGTCGAAACGTTCTTGAAACATTCGAGCATCATCCAATACTCGCAAACCGCACTAGAAAAAGTTGCTAGTGCAATAGACGTGCTGGCAACCACTGAAGGTTTGCCCTCCCATGCTGATTCAGTAAGACGCCGAGTTCAAAAGGAAGATTGATGCTAAATTCTTCATTTTTCCCGCTTACTTTTGGTAAAAGTTAGTTGATGGCTTCAAACTAAAATTTTAAGGCTACAGAAACTAACTAATTCTCTAGATTGGGCATGGTTGGCTTAGCTGCCAATCATCTTTGCCTAATAATAATATATGTTATGAAGTGACTGTTGAGGAGACGAGAGCGGTGCTAAATACTATTCTGGTAGCCCTAGACGATACAGAAATCGCAGATAGAGTGATTGAGACTTTGCAAGAATTGGTACTGCCAAAAGACTGCAAAGTCGTTCTCAGTCATGTATTTCCCATGTCAGAGTCACACATGGAACTACCCGCTGATCGTCCTCATCCAGAGTCACCAGCGCTATCTTATTTACAAGTTGAAAAACACCTGCAATTTTACCAAGCTCAATTGCCAGTCAAAAGTGAATTAGAGATGGTCACAGGCGAGCCGGCAGAGGAGATTATTCGCCTTGCTAATATCTATCAGGCTGACTTAATTGTGATTGGCAGTCGTGGATTAACTGGTATAACGCGAATTGTCCAAGGTTCGGTAAGTAGTCAAGTCGTGGAGGAGGCCCAGTGTTCAGTATTGGTGGTGAAGCTGAGATGAGCATTTAGGAAGCAGGGGGGCAGGGGGGCAGAGGAGAAGAATTGACGTCGGTAATCTTACAGCGGGGAAGGAGTGGTTTGATCAGGAATTATTGACGAAATAACCAAGTAAAATATATAATAACTACCCTCGTCCTCACTAGCGTCACTTGATGCACATGCTGCTAAACAACCGCTATCGAGTTATTCGCACTCTGGGAAGCGGTGGATTTGGTGAAACTTTCTTAGCAGAAGATACCCAAATGCCCTCCAACCGTTGCTGTGTGATTAAGCAACTCAAACCTATTCACCACAACCCCCAAATTTATCAGCTTGTACAACAGCGGTTTCAAAGGGAAGCAGCAATTTTGGAAGAACTGGGTGGAAGTAGTGACAGAATTCCCACCTTATATGCTTATTTTCAGTTAAATGGACAATTTTACCTGGTTCAGGAGTGGATAGAAGGCGACACGCTTACTGCAAAATTCAGACAGCAGGGGATATTTAGTGAGAGTGCTGTTCAAGAAATATTAGTAAGTTTATTACCAGTTCTGGAGTACATACACAGTAAACATATCGTCCATCGCGATATCAAGCCTGATAACATTATTTTGCGTCATCGCGATGGTAAACCAGTGCTGATAGATTTTGGCGCGGTGCGGGAAACAATGGGCACGATGGTAAGTTCCTCTGGTAGTCCCACAACAGGCTCAATTATTATTGGGACGCCTGGTTACATGCCAAGTGAGCAAGCAATGGGTAGACCAGTTTATGTGAGTGATTTATATAGTTTAGGAATCACAGCAATTTATCTTTTGACAGGGAAACAACCGCAAGAACTAGAGATTGATTCACATACTAGAGAGATTTTGTGGCACAGCGATGCATTGAATGTTAGCCCTACTCTTGCAGGAGTGATTGATCAGGCGATCACTTACCATCCACGCGATCGCTTTACTAGTGCTACAGCAATGTTGGAAGCCCTGCAAAGCAGAGTAAATCCGATTCCACCCACACAACTGCCCCTTCCCCCAACCACCTGCGGTATCTACTCAGTCCTTTGATCTAGAGAATGCGACAACACAACTTACATCACTTACCGCTCAAGGAAATAGTCAGAATAGTGTCCTTGTGGGAAGTGCGATCGCTGGTGGGTTAATCGGTGCATCTGTCATTGTTGGTTTTGTGTTAACAAAATCTTCTCAACCAGTAGCAAAGCAAACAGCTTCACCTATAGTTCCGTTGGCAACTGCAACATCCCAAGTTATAAAAACTCCTCAATCAACACTCACTAACCAATCTTTTCCCACCCCATTTACACCTTCCTCTCCCGAAACACTGCCGATTACCGCTACTCCTGAAAACGATTACTTTTGGCTTTCCCAAAGAGCAGTAACAGATAAAGATTTGGATGGGAAAGACGGTCTCGAGCTAGATATTATGCGAAATTGGGTTTTTGCATATCACGGTCGCCGTTTTGCAAATCCTGGCTTACAAAGTTACTTTGTTCGCAAGTCATGGTATCGTCCCCTATATTCACCAAATGAATTTGATCAGTTGAGCTTACTAACAGCATTAGAACAGCAAAATACTGAATATATTGCCGCTTATCAAGACCGTCATCACCTAAGGTATTTTAAGAAATAAGTAAGTCGGCGTAAGTAAATACAACTATCTGTTAGTTGTTAGTTGTTAGTTGTTAGTTGTTAGTTGTTAGTTGTTAGTTGTTAGTTGTTAGTTATTAGTTGG
>Ga0209611_10009261_pt1 | contig 14971 bp, 13 predicted proteins | sample S1TSphgellanicum_3_FD_187693 | JGI IMG/M metagenome (GOLD analysis project Ga0209611, IMG submission 187693) | Host-associated microbial communities from peat moss isolated from Minnesota, USA - S1T2_Fc - Sphagnum magellanicum MG (SPAdes) (version 2) | ecosystem: Host-associated > Plants > Peat... | reverse complement strand
TATAACCCCTACAAAGGACATCAGTACTGAGTTGGTGAGAGCATCTCTTTGAAGGTTCTGCAAATTTTGCAATCAGCGCACAAAACTAACACAGAGAGAGAGAGAGAGAGAGAGAGAGAGAGAGAGTACTCAGTGAGTGCTCTGATGGAAAAAAGACAAAAGGAGTTTTGATAATTTGCAGCTGCAGGATCTGCTGATTTGCAAAATGGATGTGTACTGGCAGGTATTTTTTGAATGTGATATTCAACATCATGAACAAGAAGCTATACAACTACTTCCCATATCCTTAGTAAGTTCTTTGGCTTCTGCCAATTTCAATTACTATTCTGTCAAGCTTGGTGGTGAGTATCAAAGATTCTAGATTCTAGATGTCATTTATATCTCTGCAATGAAAATTATGCTTTGCTTCCAGCATCTGATGTGGACAAACCTTGTGCAAGCATCAGAATTAGGGGGTTTCTGTTAACTGTCAGCAATATGGTGATAACACTCAGTAAAGCATTGTTTCTTATTCTTTTTAAACTGGGTAGGCACACAATTCAATCTCCAATCTATTACTGATGTCCTGTTTTCTGTCTCTGCAGTTTTGTTTCTGCCATACACTTGGGTGTTGGTGTTGCCTATTGTTGTGTTTCTTGGCTTCTTGGGGTGCCAAAGCGGGCGGTATGTGCAGCTTTTTGTCCCCCCCTCCCTTTTTCCATGGTTTGCCGTAACCTCTTGATATGTATGCTAAAGACCCTTCACATGCTACATGATCAATCAGTATGTGTCATTGAGACCAGGTCAAGCTGAACTGAAATCAATCTGTTACTGACTCCTTTTGTTTATGTCCAGTGTCTGTCAGTAGATCAGAAATTTTGCATTGTATGTGTATATGAATTTTGCAGTTCATGTGAATGTCCTGGTAGCTAAGAACCTTAGTTTGCTATTATTTTGTCTAATAAGGTGGCCCATGGTTGTCACAATACAGCCAATTGATGGAGAACTCTTCAAGCTATTGCTGCCAGTCTCCGTTTGCCATGCATTGGGTCATGTGATGACCAATGTTTCTTTTGCTGCAGTAGCAGTTTCCTTCACCCACACAATTAAAGGTTAGTTGGCCAAAAGGACTCAAAAGGAACATGAAACAATTGAGTATTTTAGCTGTTATTTTTAGCAGAGGATGCATATTTTGGGTGCTGAGTTCCAGAGCAGACTTTGTTCACTGAAAGAATTGAATACCACTGTGACTTCAAGTCTTACTCATGGGTAGCTTCTTGATTGCTTGAATTTCACAGCGCTGGAGCCCTTTTTCAATGCAGCAGCCTCACAGTTCATTCTCGGTCAACAGATTCCAGTTACTCTTTGGTTAACTTTGGCACCTATTGTCCTTGGTAAGTCCATTGGCTTTAACATATAATTCAACAGCTACACTAATTTTGTCTGTTCTTTCACTTGTGGACCTGCTGTGTGCAAGAACTCCTTCAAATCTTTCTGGAGATGTCAAGGACTTTCTGGTTGATTTGATTCCATGAATGATTTACTTTGTTCTGCAACAGGTGTCTCTATGGCATCATTGACCGAGCTCTCCTTTAACTGGAAGGGTTTTATAAGTGCTATGACTGCAAATGTAGCTTTCACATACAGGAATATTTACTCTAAGAAAGCCATGGTATGCCTCACTCTTCTCTGGAGAAGGCCAGCAGAACCTTTTGTGTGCCAGATGCTTTTCAATTCCCTTTGCCATGGATTTCTTTGGCCTTGCATGTGCCACCTCAAGGTGACCTGTCCTTGTTTATTGAATTGGACACAGTATTGCAAGGTCTTGTCGACCTAGAAATGTTTAGCAATGGGGTAACTGTTGCAGACCAACTAAGATTTTGGCACATGCTGTTTTGTAGACTGGGATGGACAGTACCAATGTGTATGCCTATATCTCCATCATCTCTCTGGCTTTGTGCATTCCTCCAGCAATTTTGGTGAGATTGGATTATTCTATTTTACTGGTGCATCCCGAGGGTCTTTTCTCTGCATGTGCCTTGCTGTCTCTTAGCAACATGGTGTGAAATGGTTATATCTTGTTATCCTGAACAGGACAGCATTGACAGTTTGGTTTATCTCCTTCCTCCTAACTTGTGAATGGGGTTGGGGAGGTTGTCAGATGCACACTGAGCTGCGTTTGTATGCCAGAATGTTATATTGATATTCAGTCTTCTCTTGTGCAGATTGAAGGCCCACAACTCTTGCAGTCTGGCTTTGGTGATGCGATTGCCAAAGTTGGCATCAACAAGTTCTTGTCTGACCTCTTCTGGGTGGGCATGTTCTATCATCTCTATAACCAGGTATGGATCTACCCATGCATCCTTTTTTTTTGTCCTTGACTGTTTTATTCTTGGGCACAGTTTCCTATCATGATGCAGAGCAGAGGCTTTGTGAAGAATTGCAAAGTTGTTCTGGAAACTGCTGCAACCTTAAGTGCGCCCAATGCTAAAAGAGCTTTTGCATAAATGTCTGGAGTTTAGGAACTTCCCTTGAAGGATCTAAATGGCTGATAAAGTTTTACTGTCTCAAACTGCAGCTTGCAAACAACACATTGGAGAGGGTGGCACCCCTCACCCATGCTGTTGGGAATGTCCTGAAGCGGGTATTTGTCATCGGGTTCTCAATTGTTGTGTTTGGTGAGTTGTCTCCATGATACTTGATCCCTTAGATGAATTTGTTTCCTGGTATTTGGCCAGGATGAATTTCAGGTCAGCCCAGGAGTTCATGGGAGAGCAGTTGGTGTAAGTTTGTCTTCAGCATGTTGTCCGTCTGTCTTCACACTGTGCATGTAGCTGTTATTTCTGATTACTCAGTGATTGTTACCCTTCTATGTCATTCCTGTGCTACATTGCCAAGGAGTTATGGAGTGCTACATTGCCAGGCATTGTTCCCATCAGTTTGTCAATGGTAGAAGGTTCATAAACTCTTCCTGCATCAGGTGAGATTGTAACCTGAGTCTGTCTGCAGGCAACAAGATCTCGACCCAAACCGGCATTGGAACTGTTATAGCAATAGGCGGTGTGGCTCTCTACTCTTACATCAAGGCAAAGTTGGAGGAAGAGAAGAGGGCAAAGACAGCAACCAGCTAGTTGATCATCCTTGGCATCTGGTAACCAAAACATGCATTTCAGAATGTGTTCATCTTTCCCTCTTATCATTCCTGAGCTCCATTAAAAATTCTACTTTCTTTGTGTGTAATATATGTGAAGGCAGAAGCCCAGTTTTGTCTGCTCTGCTCAGATGAGGCATTTGGTCTATGTAGACCTGTAGATCTCTTTATTATTGTTGAGCACATGAAACTGTCTTTTCTCTTTCTGGTAAATGATCTCATTCAAAGGATGATCCATGGTTGTCTCCAACAGGAGTTCATGCTATTTGGAACACCTAGTCTTCAAATCAACTGATGACCTGGTGTGGTTTTGATTTTTACTCCAAATTTTTGGATATCTCACATGGATATTCCCATTCCCCAACATTTGACCCTGGTCTCTGCAAAGGGCAGCCCTCTCTGCAGCACCTCATGTAAACCCTATAATTATTAGATTCACTTCAAGAGCTGATAAACCCAGCACTTGACCCAATCCTTCAAGGAATCAGCCCTGGAAGGTCAGCAGGTACTATCAACCTGCTATTTCACTGATTCATGCATTTTGCATGGAATTGCAATTACCAATGTTGGCTTTCATGAATAAGTAACCTGGAAATTTTATCAGTTGTAAAAATGGTTCGATCTTTACCCATCTGTCTGTTGAATATGCATCACTTTCATAGATGCATTTGATGTACTTATAAGTACTCAAACATCATGAAATTTCTCTTATTTCTTGCAACTCTTTGAAGCGGTCCTTCATATTTGGACAAAATCCACACTTGAATTTGCCGGTACTGTAAACTGAGCTTATTTTTGTTCAACTCTTTACCATTGTCTTATGATAGATGTAATACCACTGTTAATGGCAAACACTTGTAATCCCTGTAGACCTTTTCAATAGCCATTTTTTGGCAAACTTTGTAGTAGCATGCTGAAACATGTTTCTTCCTGCCTCATATAGGTGGAGAATGCATCAACACAGAGGAGGTGTCTCAAAGGGGAGGATGCTGGCAAAATGACATGTGAGTGGACTCTTCATGGTGCAACTACAAAGAGTTGTGAAGGTTATATTACTCATCAGTCCATTTCCTGAGTTTCAACAGTGTGTCAGACCTGATTCTGGGAAATCACCCATCCTAGATAGGTACTAGGTACTCTGTTTTTCAACTGTAGGTGTTAGGTACTATTTTCCCACCTCAAAAATTCTTCCCCTGTGCTGTTAAAATCAGATGCAATGTGTTTTGCAGCAAGTTAGATATATGAGGGTTAGAAACCACTTATTTTTGTATATCGAATTGCAATCAAAATCAAATCCTCTTCACCAATTTACATCCCATCTCCTCTCCCACACAAACTTACCATCAGTTGGGCACAGGCATGGGTAGTTTTGTCTATAGTCATAGACTGTTTCAAATGTAGGATTTCAAGGGGGTTCAATGGCCCATACTAGGATTTCAATTCACCCAGGAGTTGGTTTGTAGAATCTTCTCTGTCTGATGTTTTATTGTTGTTTTGTTTTGGGCTCTTGAAAAAGTGGAGGCTTGTCAGGAGGAATTGGTGGAGATAAAAGTAAGATGTCACATTCAGAGAATTGGAGAGGAAAGTAATAAAATGCATTTAGAAAAAGGTCATGAAATCAAGGAAACAGAAATAAAATGCGCCTCAAATTAAATTGAGGTTGTCTGCAGAATATTTTCAATTCATATCTGTTTAAGTTTATAGCACTTGAAAACACTGCTGCAGTGTTGATACTCAAATTTGCTTTGCTAATTAGCAGCAATGGCTTAGCTTATTATTAGAGCAGAGACAACACACTTGAAATAGATGGGCTGACATGTGGTTCTTGAAATTGCCCTGAAGCAAATAGGATAACAAATTTTCCAATTGAGGGCAAATCTTAATCTACCATTGCTTTGGAATGTAACAGGACTATGCTGCAGAACTGTACATAATGACATAGTGAGTTTTTCCTCTCCCGATCCTCTCCCAATATATGATGGAGTAGTGAACTTTTCCTCTTCCAACACATGATTGCTGTTGCAAATTGTCAGCCTTGCAAAGTTTAACGGTTGTTAGGGGGTAAAGGTACACTGAAAACAGTGAATGTATGTGTACAATTGATTTTCAGAATTTTCAATACTAGATTGTCAGTAGTAGAATGGGAAGACAATGATTGTTGCGTCTAGAAAATTTTAGGGCGCAGACATTAATAGTCCCTATTTCCAATTCTCTGCTACAATATCAGCAAGATCAACAACCCTCTGAGAATAGCCCCACTCGTTATCGTACCAAGCGACAACCTTGACCATGTCATCTCCCATCACCATGGTGAGGGAAGAATCGATAGTGGAAGACACGTCACTGCATCTGAAATCCACAGAGACAAGGGGTTCATCACAAACTGCAAGAATTCCTTTCAATGGGCCTGCAGATGCATCTCTGAATGCTTCGTTCACTTCCTCGGCAAATGTCTTCTTCTCAACCTGCACCACCAAGTCAACGACAGAAACGTTTGGGGTTGGGACTCGGAGGGCAATGCCATTGAGCTTGCCCTTCAGGTTTGGCAGTACCAGTGCCACGGCTTTGGCTGCCCCTGTTGAGGTTGGCACAATGTTGAGAGCAGCTGCACGAGCCCTGCGCAGATCACGGTGGCTAGCATCAAGCAACCGCTGGTCTCCAGTGTATGAGTGAGTAGTCGTCATTGTACCCTTGATAATTCCTGGATGACAAATTATATCACAAAACTTGACTCAGCCAAAACCAGCAACTGGCAGCAAATTTGACAATTGCACCAAATTCAAATCAAACAAAGAAATAGACAAAAAGATAAAGATAAAAATCGAAGATTTCCATCAAGACTTACTGAATTTTTCATCAAGAACCTTCACAAATGGAGCCAGACAATTGGTGGTGCAAGATGCGTTGCTGATGATCTCATCCCCGTGGCTGTATTCGTCAGCATTGACACCAACCACATAGGTGGGGATGGCACCTTTGCCTGGTGCAGTGATCAACACTTTCTTGGCACCAGCCTGCAAATGCTTGCCAGCACCCTCCTTGTCAACGAATACACCAGTTCCCTCAATCACCAGGTCAATTCCCAATTCCCTGCAGAAAATTCATCCAACTGAATGTGAATTACCACCACCCTGCAAACCAGACCCAATCTCCTTCTGCTTGAATCCATGCATTACCATTGCCTACATTTGTTGGCAATCTCCATCCAAGGATAGTAGGAGAGGCTGCAGAAAACAGTTCTACTCTTTTAGCATCAATTGAGATACTGTAATTGAATTGAGCGAGTTATATATTTTCACCAAGATGAAGACATGCTCACCTCCATGGCAGATTCAATGGGTTGCGGTCAGAGACCACTTTGATGACCTTTCCATCAACAGAAATGCCATCATTCCCAACAGCCTTCACATCAGCATCAAAAGTGCCAAGCATGGAATCATATTTCAGGAGGTGAGCTGCCTGCTTGACACCACCCGTGTCATTGATGGCAACAACTTCCAAAGGAGAGTCTATCCTCCCATGCCAGCAGCGGATGAAATTCCTTCCAATTCGTCCAAAGCCATTGATGGCAACCTTGATCTTTGCCTCCACAATTGCCTTCTTCTGTCCAGAGTTTGCTGCCTGTCAAAGCAAAAAAAAACAGCAACTCAGAGTGTTTCTCTTGTTGTGGCATCAATAACTTTAGAGCTTTACTATGGTAGTTCGAGTCAGCTTGCATTTTTGTGCAAGGAATGCAAGGAAATGGACAGGAGAACTCAAAAAGGGTCCAGTATTGGGAAAATATGAACATACTACTGCAGTTTGTGCAGCAACTCTTAGAGCCAAATCATCAGAACTTCTCCCAAAGGTAACACATGAGCTTGTGCTTTTGAATCCAGAAAAACTCGAGAAGCCCTTGGAAACTGCAACCTGCAGGTAGGGAAATAACATTATGATCCACCCAGTAATCAGATTCCCAAATCTCTTCCAATTTACACAGCAATTGGATACCAGATCATAAACAAAATGTCTACTGTTATTTTTCCATCTCTGCTCCAACTTGTCCTTCAATCTCCTTCATAACAGATCTTGCTTCAGGATCTAGTCCTGGTCTTCAAGGACATAATGAGATAACCAAACTTTGATGCACAAAGGAAGCAAATGCTTATTACCTTTGCACACAAAGATTAAAAGAATCTATACCCACAAATGACTTGGTTGCATCATTTTATTCTATTGAGCTGGATATATATAACTGAGAAGAAGAGCTGCAAGTTTGTTCAGTTGACCATTCATAGATATCAAAACACAATGGGATCATCTCCAAAGGAAAGAGGGAAGAACAAAGGCGATGAGTGGCAGCAAAAATCAAAATGCAGGAGGAGACAAAACTAGATACCAGAGAGAAAAGAGATCCAATTTTGGATGAGAAGATGGCAAACCGTCACCTAGTTGCATTCACGTAATGGGTATATAGTATATACCTGAGAAGAGGAAGAGCAGCAGCAGGAGGAGGGGGAGGAGGAGGAGGAGGAGGATGAGCCCTTGATGCTGGAAGCAGAGCTGCAGGCGTAGGGCACAATGGCCATGGAAAGAGAAGAAGCTACCGCCATAGCAGCTCCTCCTTCTTGACGCACGCAGCCGTGGTGAATTACGAGCACACAGAAGCGAAGGCGCAAATAGTGGGCTTCCGGAAACGCCCAAAACTCCCACCCACGCACCCCCTCACACCCCTAAAAAAAAATTAAATTAAAAAAGGGGGCCAACGGCGGAGCTGCAATGGGCCAGTGGCATTTGTAGCCACAAAAGCTAAGGATATGGAGATAAGGGGATATCTAGTATGTGCTTTTTTTTTTCCCCCTTTTAATTTTTTTAATTTTTTAATTTTTAAAGTATAGGCTTAGGAGAGGAAGGGTTCTTACACCTACTTTTCAAAAAACGAATTTATTTTTTCAATTTTGAAATTTATATAATTTTCCATCATCTACTATAATATTGTGATATGAGTAGTGAAATTATTTGTAGCCTACAATAATTATGATGATTTTCAACATGTCAACTTCGTATTTTCACAAATTTATAAATAATAGTTCAATTTCATGACAAAATGAATGAAATAAATAAATAAATAAATAAATTCACTATTTTGAGAATTGAGAATTATATAATGACGAAACTGACCTTAGGGTAAAGGTAGCTATTAAGGTGCTCTCCAAAAAACATTAGGAATTTCCTTGGAGTGCTTTTCCATGTTGGGGATGGTCAGCTACCCCTAGTTAGTGCCTAATCCCTAACTAGGGGTTAAGGATTTGATTGTAGGCCCTCAAGTGGGGGACATGCCCCAAAAAAGTCAGGCTAGACTCAGTTACCATATTGTCCTGGGGCCTCACCTTAGGCTGAGTTAGTTTTGTTGGCAACTAAATTGGAATGCATTTTTCTAGGTCCCACTATCATGGTGGGGTATATATAATATATAACATATAATACATCTCTCTCTATATATTTATTTATTTATTTATTTAAATTTATATTTATATTTATATATATATATATACTATGTCCTATGTGTATTTCTAATGAAAGGTGTGGCCAATAATGTTGGTGGCAAGTATTAGTGGCCCTCAATCAAAAACTCCAATCATTGTGAAATGAAAATCAACTTCACATTAATTCACTCATAAGGCCATGGCAACTATGGCTTGAAACTATAGATCATGACTTTGGTTTGGAATTAATTAATTGATTAAGATTATCATCTCCACCTAGCCAAGGGTAGCATCCTGAAGTAAAGTGAATTTAGTCATTTTATTTTAGAAGATTAGGGAAATTTCATCACTCCTTCAAATGTGCTTGTCCACGAGCAACAACTTCACAAGCCTACAAATGCAAAGTTGATCGAATCCAAAAACTTTCAAATTTGAAACAAACATCGTTACAATATCTATTTTATTCATGTCAAATTTCAATTCATTTCAAAGTTATATTTCTCACTTCAAGGTCAAATTATCAACATTCAAAACTCAAATCAAATGGCTTCGCCAATGATTACAATCCTCAATGTAACTAGACTTAGGAGCATCATTATTTATATGAAACTCTATGCAATACGAAATTTTATGTTTCCCCTCATATATTGTTGTTCAATAACTATTTCATGGTTCTAAATATTCAAGGATTTCATCACATGTATGTTTGATGCATTTGAGCATAAGCAATGTTATCATCCTTCATTGGAAAAAATGTGATTATTTTCATGAATTGTGCAACAGTGATAGTTGGTGACATCTTAATATGACTTGCTTGAGCAAATGTAACATTCCTTCTCTTGAAGATCATTTATAAATGATGACAATCACTAAACTAAATATTCCCAAGTTCAACACCATTTTAGTTTTCAATTGGAGTCCAAACATTATTTAATGTTTCATGTTAAAGATCAACAGGGCTATTGTAGTTTGATAATAGGGAAAAAATCAAATCAAGAAGCTTAAACTAAGTTACCTAACCTAAATCAAGTAGCCTAGGTATTGTAGGTTGCAAGAATGAGGACTTGAACTTCTCACCTTCATTTTGAGGTTTAAATCCTCATCCATTGCACTAACACATTTTATTCTACTAAGTATATTTAACACAAAATTATAAAGTTCAAAATTTTTAGCCTTGAATTTACGTTAGTCACCTTGGGTTGACTTATGTCAACTTACCTATTACTTACCAACCTAGCCTAAATTGGTTAAACCTCCCTAGGTTGATTTAAGATGAACTAATGTGTCAACCTATACTATCTATTAACATGGCTGAAGTTAACTTAAGCATTCTTAGGCTGAAAAAAAAATTAACCTAGGATAATTATGTCGCATCTAATCACATCTAGTAATATCATAGTTGCATCTAGTTGCACAAATTTGAAGTGATTACAAATTTGATCAAATATCTTGTAATGAAGCTACTTAGGTTGACTTGGCAAAAGACCTAAAGTTAGGAACCTAAGCAAGCCTACCTAGATCAACCTATTAGTATGGTAATTTATTATAGGTATATTTTAAACATACTAAATGTAATAAATTTCTTATGTCTAATTAAGTAACTTACAAGGTAACCTATATTACAAAATAAGTTAACTTAATAAGTATGTTGACTTAAGTTAGTGTGTTAAATAATTAAATAGTTAAGGAGTTATGTGTCACCTTTTTCAAAAGGACTATTAATATTATAGTCATAATTACAAGTTAACAATAAATTATTTAGTACACATACACTTGCATGTAAAGTCAAGATTTCAAAAATCACATGGCACACAAAAAATTATGGCATGCCATGACAAATATTGATGCCATAAATTCAAAACACAAAAACTTATGGTGTCACAAAAATTCATGGATTACCTTGAGAATTTATGACACCTTGTTGCCAAATGGCATGCCAGGTCATCATCACATGGAAGACTAAGTTGTTATTAATCACAAAGGACAACAATAATTTGAATTAATTAATAAATGAGATTAATTCATTAAATCAATAACATGAATCATAATGTTAATAAATAGGACCGCATCATCTTATTGGCATATAACATGACATGTCATCATGATGAGGGATTGAATCATTATTAGTTGCAAAAGTGGATGGGTCTTATAATTAACTAACTAATAAACAAAAATTGAAAATAATACGATAATTTACCAAAAAAACCAACAAGTTGTCATATTGATTACAATTGCAAAACCATGATGCCATGTGGCATGTTAATGTCTTTTGCCATTACTTGGTGGTTGTTATGATTATGTAGTTATAAATGTAATTGAAAAAACAATAATCCTTTTTTTGTTTAATTCAAAGGACATGATTTGTTATAATGAAACTAAAGTTTTTGGACTTGCATTTTGATGCAAAGGGCTACATTGAGGAATTGGACATCATCTCTAACATAGTGACCAACCAATAAATGTCTCATTTTATCAAAATTAGTGTATGAGGCATCATATTGACTAATCGTCAAGTATTTTATTACCATCATAACACCAAAACATGTCTTTTACAATTGGTCCTATTCAACTATAATTTTTTAATCGTTTAAAAAGTTGTTTATGCCATTTTTTTAGTCATTTCTCCCATTGTAGTCAAATAGGACAAGTTGTAAAGGACATGTTTTGGTGTGTTGTACACATGGAATGCCACATCATCATGTTGTGAGACTAGAAGTTGTTATTATAGTTATAAAAATTAGGATATTTTTAAGTTGCTTATGCCATTTTCTAGTCATTTCTCCCATTGTAGTCAAATAGGACAAGTCGTAAAAAAACATGTTTTGGTGTTGTACACATGGAATGCCACATCATCATGTTGTGAGACTAGAAATCAATATTCTCGTCGCAAAGTTAGGGTATTTTTAATTAGTTAATTATAATTTATTTAGATCATATTATTACAATTTCAAAAATAATAATATATCTATCCAAAAAAACCCACTAATCATCATACTAACTATAGTCGCAAAACCATGACATCACATGACATCTCAATGGTTTTGGCAACTACATAATGATTTTTGTGATTAAATAGTTATAATTGTAGTAAAAAAAAGATAATAATCATTTCTTTAACCAATCAAAAAACCCATAATGTGTTGTTGTGCATACACACTATTGTGTATTTTTTCAACATTACTAGTCCAACATGTCTTGGTGACAAAACACCTTATGAAATTTGGCATGGAACAAAACTTGATATTTCACACTTTCGAGTTTTTGGTTGTTTTGCATATGTGTTCATCAACAAACAAATGCATTCCAAGTTGAATGCTAAGAGCACCAAGCTTGTGTTTGTTGAATACATTGCTTCCAGTAAATGTTATAGATTTTGGGAACCAAATACAATACAAAAAAGTGAAAAAAATAATTGATGTTATCTTTGATGAAACATTCACCTATAATAATTTCCTTCTAATACCTACACACTTTATTGAGTTATTTATAAATGGGAATAGAACAAGTTTTGACACTCATACGAGTAGCACAACCTCATATAGTAGGAGTAATGGGAGCATTGATAGTGGGAGGAATGCAACCTTCAACAATAGGAACAAAACAACTTCCTATTGTAGGAGCATCACAACTTCATATTGTGGGAACAATTACACAACTTCATGTATTGTGAAATGAAATGCTACTAATTGTAAGAGAACATAGATCATACAAAATGATCAAGTAGTGGGAGATACTTTTAATCTTGAAGCATTAGACCATTTTCATGATTTTGGACAACCCATTTTGTAATGCTATAGAGACCTTCATGACATCATAATGACCAACACACGAGTTCATAACACTAATGACATACACAACTCATTTGATGGTTTGATGGAGTCATGTCAAGAACTCTTAGAGGCTCAAACTTCAAACTTCAACTCTCAAATCTCCTAATGCTTCATCATGGAAAATAACCATGGATAAGAATATGTTTCCTTATTTTAAAATGGAACATGGGAGTTAATACCATTGCTAATAGGGAGAACCATTGTTCATTGTAAATGGGTTTTAAAACTCTAATATAAGTCTAATGGCTACATCGAACACTACAAGGCTTGGTTAGTTGTAAAAGGATATTCACAAAAAATTGGCATAGATTTTACAAAAACATATTCTCCAATGGTGAAATGTGATTATATTTGAGCTATTCTTGTAATAACTATTATTCACAAAATGTATGTCCATTAGTTTGACATTCGTATTGCTTTCCTCAATGGAGATTTAACATAAGAAATCTACATGATACAACCTGAAAGTTATGTGCAACTTGGGGAAATGACATTTGTTTGTAGACTCAAAATGAGTTTATACGACTTTAAACACGTAGCTCCATGCAATGGAACATCAAGTTTCACAGATTCCTAAAGGAGTACAATGTTGTGACTAGTGAAGTTGATCTTTGTGTTTATCATAAGCAAGGTGCAATGGAAACTATTTGTGCCATATTTGTGGATGATGGAATTTTGTGTGCAATCGTGGAACAAGAAGCTCACAATATTTAGGTTTTTTGATTGGTCACAAGGGGAATTTTAACAAAAAAAATACTTGATTAACTTTGTGGCAATATGCCCATACTTCATGTTCAAACCCACAACAAAACAAAGGGTGTGTCACATTGCGACCTTGCCATTTACATTAAAAATTATCTTAAAGGCAAAAAAAAAAACTTATGGAAACTCAAACATTTCACCATGCAAAAATATAATCTCCGAAAGATCTTTTAAAAGAAACCAAAATCCTTCAAGATATTATAACTCTATGGTTAATGTCAAGTTTCAACACAAGCCAAAATATCATCTTTCAAAAATCTTCATATAAAACTAAACCTATTACCTAGGGGTCAAAATCCCTTAAGGTACTATATTTTATAATGAATCTGAACACAATATCCTTGCCTTGGTAAGCAAGGCAACAAAATGATGATATAAATTAAAAAGTTGAAATAACTAATGTTACAGATAGTCACATCCAACCTCTTGCAGCGATGGTTTGTCATGCACAATAGTTGATGTTGGTGTCAAAGAGAAAAGTCCATGCATTCATTTTGTGTTGTGAACTTCTCTCCATACTATGAGAAGCAAATCAATTTTTGTTGGAATAACAAGTTACATCATGATTTCAAGAGTTGAAATAGTAGTTCATCTTCACATTCATAATGTGTAGAGTCCATGCAACTATTGGTTTTCTTGGTCGTGGAGAACTAAATTGCTCACTTGTTTCTTGGTCGATAAGGGAAATTGATTTCCTTCTATTCTTATGGCTATTAGGATTGATGGTTGCCTCAACAAAGTTGTAATCCCCAACAACAAAGAAGGAAATCAATTGGTATGTGATTTCTGATGACAACAATATATACATAGCTAGGGCAAAAGACAATTTGTAATTACTTGTAATTGTGGAGGTGTCAATGAGTGGTATGTCAATTGGTCACACATCCCATGGAACTTTGGCAAAAAGCTCTTACATGATTTTTCAAGTATTTTGCACTTTGTGAAATGAGATTTTCAAAACATAATATTATTAAGAGTCACTTGTAAGCTTATTTGAAATTGGATATTTTGGATGATTTGATGTGAGCATTGAATCAAAACATGCTAATAGGAACCACTTTATAAGGGATTATAAATCCTTTGTAATCCTTTTGATTTTTTCATATAAAGAAAATTTTTGTAGAAGGAAGCTCCAAATCATGAATATAAGTTGTTGTCAATAGTTTACCTATCACATTAGTTTTGAAAAAAATTATTTTAATGACAAAGCTAAGAAACAAAATGTTCATTTTTTGAAGATTTTAATCACATTGATTTTTGCTTAAATTTTTTTTAGTTTACATGTTTTTTGGTATTTAATGAATGATTTTTTTTATTATTGTGATGTAAGTTTAGTGATTGTGCCTTTTTATAGGGATTAATTAGCATTTTCAATTGAGGCTTATGTTGTCCTCTCTCCTTTTCCACTTCTTCTTTAGATTGGTGTGATTGATTTTTTTTTTTCCCTAGAATAAAATTGTCATTCTTTTCAAAAACAAAATGAGAAAATTTTGTTTTTCTAATGTACATTCAACTAGTTTTGCTAATTTTTTGGAAAAAGACACCAAATTTAAATATCAAAAAATTGGAAAAGATAAAAATCCTGATTGATGCTCTTCACTAATGAAAATTGACATTTAAAAGACTATCTATTTATCATATCTTTGGAGATTTTTTTTTTTTTTTTTCCTACCCTGTAAAATCCATAAATTGAACATTTCCAAATAAGTGTTCCAAAAGGGAGGAAGAAACCCTAATTTGGAAACCCTAATTTTAGTGCAGGGTATTTTTTTTTCCACTCGATA
>Ga0209611_10009255_pt1 | contig 14977 bp, 5 predicted proteins | sample S1TSphgellanicum_3_FD_187693 | JGI IMG/M metagenome (GOLD analysis project Ga0209611, IMG submission 187693) | Host-associated microbial communities from peat moss isolated from Minnesota, USA - S1T2_Fc - Sphagnum magellanicum MG (SPAdes) (version 2) | ecosystem: Host-associated > Plants > Peat... | reverse complement strand
AGTTCTTGATGTTGTGTTTTGTGTTGTGAGCATTATGTTGTACTTTCCTTTCAATAAAGATTTATGTTTGCACTTGAGTAGATCTCCTATTTGTTAACATCTATTCCCAAGTCAATGGGATTTGTATTACTTTTCTCTTTGTGAATATTTCTTCACCTTGATTAGTGTTTTATTTGTTATATCTAATAAAATTTGCAATTATGATCCTTGTTGTTAAACCATTCAATTTCTTTTAACCTTTAAACATCATAACAAACCAATATGGTCCATTATGCGCCCACTGGTCCTACCTACATTCATAGACAAAAGCTAAGATGCTTATGTTATAAGAAATACGTCATTCTTTATCTTTGACCCATTTGATGTTTCATTCATATCTTTAAAGCTATATTAAAAGTTTTTTTGAGCTTCAATAATGTGATACAAAGTCTAGCAACTCCAATGTCCCAAGTTTTGCTATTTACATGTGCTACACGTAATGGAGTGTGGGAGGAGCTAGAAATAATCAAGGTGCTTGAAAACTATCACAAAAAGTTACCTTTTTTTTATGGTGTGTAGATGCTCATTGGATGGCCATCTTTAACCATTCAATTTTCCCCCCCTCCTAACTCCAAATGTATCAATGTTTTTTCACTAACCTCAAGTGGTCGCTTTCTATCTACCTTATCATTTTCACCCTCAAAGTATTATGGTAACTTGGTCAAACTTTGCAAAAACGTGAAATTTGGAAGGTCTTGCCCATAATTAATAGATTGCACTTTCAATTGTGGGGATTTTCCATTCTTCAACCAAACTCCATTTTCTTTTTACCAAAAGATTCAACTTGAAGTCCCTACAATTCCATCGAATCAAAAATTTCAAAATCCAAAAATTTACATGACTACTGGGTAGTTATGTGGTTTTAGATAGACCTTTTTTCACTCAAGGGATTGTTTTGGTGAAATGTCAAAATCAAATTAACTTGACCTTCAACAAGGTTTAGTTCTCACTTCCTTCGAATATGGAAGTTGAAATAATGATTATCCCAAATAAATATTTGAACAAAATAATTAAAAGGGAAAAATGGCAATTGCATGCTACAATGGAAGGCTACCCAACTATATATGGCCATGATCATGTTTTAGCCCCCATTCATATGTCATCATTGTTCTCCCATGACTTTAATGAATCTAATGGATTGTTCATTATTCCAAACACATTTTTGTCTCACTCATTTTTTGTTATTGGATTCTTTTGCATCAAGTCATTAAATTGTGACTTAACATTAATTTTTGTAACAATCAAGGTTTGAGGAAGCAACTCATCTCTCCTTTAATCCTTATAAATGGTTCTTCAAATTTTCTTAATGTGTGAAGATTTTCACTATCCATCATATAAGGTCAAACCCTCCACCCCCCTTGTACATACTCATCAACTTTCAAGTGACCAAGCTAACCATTACATTAATGAAAATCCACAAAGTCTTAATTTCAATTAAATTCTATGAACTACAAAGAACAAAAAATACTTCTTTATCATGTCCCTTCAAGGTTTAACAATTGAACCACCCAAAATTGAATAAAAGTTATTCTTGTTCATGACCCTAACACATACTTAAGACCATAAAACATAATTTCCTATTCTTTCAATTTGCCCAACAACAAATTTAAGTTTGTAGCTAAATGTTTTTGAGTTTAAATGTAAATTATATCACACCCATTTTAACTTCCAAGAAATTAAATGAGTGAGGATGGACATTGCATCATTAAATCTTGATGACAATTAGACCATAACACACACTACAATAACAAAAATGTAGGGATCAAAGGTTCATAATGCTTGGGATACCCTATAATGTTTGGGATATTATGTTTTAAAATATAATATTTCTTTCAACAATTGAAAAATGGGATAAACTATGAAGGTTTTTCTTCCAATTTTTTAAATTGATGTATTCTTTTAATATGTTTTAAATATGAATGAATATGGCTATAGTCATGATCAAGTGCCCAAAAAAGAATATCACACTACAAAAAATTCCAATTCAAAAAAATAACTATGGACTATGTTCTTTATCATATTATGCCATCAACTCAAAGTGACCAATGAATTTCATAAGTTGCAATGAACACAAGGATGAAAATTCAGTTTATAAATTTGGTGCACAATTTAATGTCCTTAAAATTCTTGAAAAATAAAATTTAGTCTTAATCAAGAAATTACTATAACATTCCTATAACATGGTATATGAATTGGTATGACTAATAAAATTATGCTAAATTGCATCAAATTTGAACCATAAACAAATATTTTTGTTAGATATCAAATGCTATAAAAATTATACCCTATATGTTTTCCAAAATTTTAATGAAGTATTTTTAAAAAATCAAACTCCAAATATTTTCAAGCTACAAGCACAAGGGCTGGGAAATGAACATTATTTAATGTGTTGTCAAACACATATGAACATCTAGATGTAAACTAGTGTTAGATGCAATTATAATCTAAAAAATATTGAAATGTTTTCATTGCACTTAAATTGCATGTGTCACACGGTCAAAACTGGCCAAAATGTTGTAAGAATTTGGCCATGTTTTAACCATTTAAAATTTTCATGTTTCAACCATGAATGTTTTAGCCATTTTTACTAAATTTTCAATATCATATATGAAAATTCATGTAGTTTAGCTTGTCATCCATGGATGAAATTAAACTATTAAAATCCACTTTTTATCCATTCTCATAAATTGCAAATTATATTGAATTATCCATAGTCATTCATCCATGTTACTTATTTTAGTTTGGATGAAACTCATCCATAAATTTCCCTTTTCATATGATAAATGAACATTCAGTAATCATTTTCCATTTTTCATACATATTGGATTAAGTTCATTAATTATTCTTCCATTTCCTATGGACATGAAAATATTTTTAAAGTTATTTACATAAGGTTTTTGGACATCCAAGGCCATTTGGAAGCTTTTATCAAAGCTTCCATGACCCTACCCCCCACAAAGGTACAATATAGAGATAATGTAATGAACCCTACATTTAATACAATCAACATCAATTATAATTTAAGTTTGAGTCACAATTTGTTCATCTCCTTTCACGTTCTATTTTTTCCTCTTATGAATCAAATCTCATTTTTTAATATTTTGAGTGTTCTTATTCATGGTCATAATTTTAATTTTCATGATTGTGCTTATGTTTACGATCAATGAATTTTATCTTAACCTAATCACAAATTTTTCATGGTCATGATAACTTTTGTGCAAGATGTTGGGCCTTAATTAACCAAAGCTAGTTTAAGTTAAGCTTAGGTAGACTGGCTAAGGAAGTTTTAAGGTTAATCTTAAGTTTAAGGGGGTAGGTTAGGGCATATGGCCTTATCCCAGTAGGACTTGAAGGGTGGGTGGCTTAGTTAGGATAAGGGGGGAAGTATGTCGGCTAGATTAGGATAAGGTTAGGTTGCTTTATCCTTTTCCAAGATTGGTTAACCATGCTAAATAAAGAGGTACAAACAAGTGGGGGATGCTTCCCAATAGTTTCTAGCAATTAGGGTTAAGCAAACAGTAGTAGTGGCGCCTTCTTGAAATTGAAAGGAAGAAAAAACAGCTATTGTTCTTTCTTTCTTCTTCTTGAGTGAGGAGTGATGATGATGGTTATAAGGATGGAAGCGGGCTTTTAACACATCTTGAGAGGGCAAGGCAAGTAAAGGAGTGAGCAAGCTACAACATCATGAAGGAGCAAGCTTCTCAAAAGGTAATCAAGTCAATAGTCTTCTTGGAGAATGTAAGTAATATCATCAAGTGGTGGGGTGGTGGTTGTTCAAATGGAAATGCTTCATGAACATGGTGACTGGGGGGTGAATGGTGGAAGTCAAGAAAAGGAACCTAGATTGTTGTTGAAGTTAGGAGATAGGGGTAAAAAAAAGGAGAGAGTTGGGGGAGTCAGGTGTGGGGCCTAGGAATAACCAAATGAGGGTATGCCCTCTTGTGAAAACAAGAACTTCACAAGAAAACTAATGAACTAGGGGGGGCTACATGGGGTGGAGCTAGTTGTACAAACATCACAATCACAAGTGTAATCTTTCCCATGAACACCTTTGCTTTCATTTCACATGTTGTTGAAGCCATCTTTCAGTTCCGCCATCTCTACATGGTATTTACATGCAAATGTGTTTCTTTCTTATAGCCTAAGGACATAGTATGGTTTTAGGCTTTCAAAGGCTCTCGACCTTACTTTGTTGCCATGGGCCTTCACAAAATGACCATAAAAGTCCAACTGCAAATTCCAACCATGCTACAATTAATAAACCTACATAAGCAACTTGAACGTACAAGACAACATGATCAAAATATGTTGCAAGGCCCTAGCAAAATCATTATGACATAATCACACAAATGCACTAACCTTACCAGTTGTTGGTATTTAATTTTCATAATGACTAAACTATGTGCCCCTCAAGGAATAAGACTTAAATAACACAAGTTGGCAACATATGTGAATAAAAATTATGAGGCCACATAGGGTAGGATGACCACTAGAACCCATTTCTACTAGTAGCAAAAGTTCCCTAGTCCAAGTAAGAAAACCAAGTAAAAGTAGCATAGCCCAATGATAAGCAACAAACCTTAGGTACAAGTAGGACAACTTGAGGGCAAGTAAGAGAGCCCATGTGTACAAGTGATAGACCTTGGAAGGACAAGCAAAAAAGCCCATGTACAAGTAGCAAAGCTCATTTGGACAACTAGTGCACAAGCCAACTACAAGGAACACAACCCAAACACAAGTAGCACAACTTCTGGAAAAAATATTCCAAGTTCAATAGCAAGTAACAAAGGAGTCACCTAGGTACTAAAGGCATAATTACAAGTATGGACCATGGTTGTCACCCTCTTGACAGCTAGAAAGCATGGCACATTAGGTATTCAAACATGCATACAAGTAGCCATAGTAACAAGACAAGTATCAAGGAACAATGACCAATAGTTGACCACCAAGTACAAGTATATAGGCTACCCCCCAAGTTGGATCAATAGTAACTAAAGACCAACCCAAGTACCCAAGCCATGATGCCTAATATTGGACATCAATTGTACATAAATGGTCAGTATATGTGACTAGTAAAGCAAATGTAGGCATCAAGTAATCAATCTTGCAAAACAAGTGAAATGACCACCAAACTAATTAAACTAAAAAACTTATAGAAATAATATAAAAGCACTAGTTACAAGTAGCCAAACATGCTAGGAAGTGGGCAAACTTGCTTAACAAGACACATATGATACAATAGGACTACTTAAGAGCTCATGATAATTCATGTGTCAATGACCCCATACTTAAATAATAGTGAATGAAAATGAACTAGTAAATAAATGCTAATAATTTGCATTCAAATAGGCAGATGATAAAGAAATTTGAAAAAAATATGTAAAACATTTAAATGTGCACTTGCATCTCCTATAAATAATGAGTGGGATGTTCTTCAAAGGTCTTCATTCTTGATGTCACTACTTCACATCCTTCCTTATTGGTGAGATGGTGGTGGCTATATCCCAAAATTGTAAGATCAACTAATGATCACCTTCATCTAGGGCATTTGATCTCCTCTTTCATGGTAGCCCTCCCCAAGTATTATCCCCAATGACATCCACATGCATCCTTCTCATTACAACCTTACCCAAAAGGTATTTAGTACCACCAATGGTCCTAGATATGAAATGTCGAAAGGGGCTAACACCATTTGAAGCAATTGCAGTTAAAAGTGCATTTTTGAAGTCCAAGCTTTCCTTTGATTTGTAAGTTGTCAATTACATATATGCAACTTTGATGTTTTCAAGCATGGCCAACTTGTATTCAATGTCTCTAGCATCCCTTGCAAATTTTGGAAGCAAGAAGTCGATAGAATCTTTGTCTAGGAACCTCCTAAGCACTTCTTACCTATCTTCATTAGTGAAATTATACCCATTGTTATACATTACATTGTGAAGATTATCAATAGTGGAATTCCATTTTCTTTGGGTCCATTTTGTATGTTGTTTAGTAGACATTGCACCTTCTATTGGGTGTTGGGAGGGTTAAAAGTCTGCCTTAGCAATATACTCATTTTGGTGTTGTTTCTTTTTCCTTTCTCGAGCCTTGGCACACCTGCAAGTAGCCACATAATGGAAGAATGACATTTACATCTCTAAAACAAAAAGCTAACCAAACTCAATGGCTTTTGGGTTATTGCACCATAACCATAAGATACCTAGTAATAAATACAACAAACATGTGTGGTAAGGTAGTGCATCAAATTCTCTTGTGCATAACATACTACTATGCATGGTCCATGTTCATGAAATAATACCTTGCACTACTTGAAACAAGATGAATACCCAAACAACGATAGTAGTAGATAGACCATTTTGATAATTAAAACACCTTCAAAATCCAATGGCAAATGCTTCTAAAAAATAGAAGGCCATAGAAACCTAAAAATGATTTCTAACTACAAGTTGTGACTAGGATAACCTTAGCAATACCTTGTTTCTATAACAGTAGTTGTGTTGATTGTTGTAACTTGTTGGGCCTCCTTAGTTTGGAGCTTCTCAACATTGGTTAGTCTTGCATTTTGTATATTTCCCATTCATCAAATGCCACCAATTCAAAATATAGTTTTTTAGATCCTATAAGGTCACAATGTGAGGGATCCCCATTAAACTATATTAACATACTTTGCTCATGATTATAGTTGCAGCTTGATTATCAACCTTCACATAATTATAATCCAAGGAGGACTCCAATTAGGAAAATTGACTAGGGTTACCACATACCTCCAAGTTCACATAAATAAATTTGCACAATGGACAATCTTGCAATGAACTCACTAATTAATATTCTCTTTGCAAACAAAAATGGGTAGTTTTCTTAGCTTTTGATGGAAAAAAAACTTGCATTCAAGCAACTTGTAGGCTTGATTGGAACATAAGCTCTTCCAAGTTTTAAAAACATAGACACATAATGAAATGTACCTTTCACATGGCAATGCAAATTTGGACAAAAAAATACAAAAAACATGGAACCTATGAAAATTTGATTATGCAAATAGGATGGCCAACAGATCAAGGTTTAGACATGATGGTTATTGTGCTAATGTAAATGTCCTACCCTAAAATCTTAGCCACAAAAACCAAACTTGAAATCTAGATAATGTTTATTTGGGCACTATTTAGGCCATGGATGAGCTCCAATCCAAGATACTACCTAAAAATGATGTCAAAACCAAGAGCTTATCATAAGAGTTATGCTTGCACCTACTACATAAAGAGCCCTCCAAAAGTAACAAAACACTAGTGAAAATGAGCAAAACCCTAGCCCAAACCTTCCTCCCCAAACTTTGTTGCTTATGATCTTGCTTCTCTAATGTGATGCACTTGTTCAAAATATTCACACAAATGTGAAAAAAAAGGTCTACCACTTCCATAAGCAAATTTATGCCCAACATTTTAAATTGCTACATCTAAAGGTTTTAGAAAGACCTGGAACCTTTGCATAATGAGGACCTTGTTTGTGAAATGCAAATAAAAAAATACTGCAACCTTGTCCCACCATGGAGAAATCTTCAAAATAAGAAGCCAGATGTGGTCCAACAACAATTTATCAAGCACATGATTTGAAAGCAGTCCCATTGCAAGCTTGTTGCTTTCATGCTAGATGATTTCCTTGCAAAGAATTTGTTTCAATTAGTCTACTCCAAGTAGCTCAATTGTAGAATGCCAAGGAGAAGGAAGGTTTGTTAGGTAGCAACGTTCACAAAAAGAGATGATCGATGTTTCTACATGAACAAGAAAATTGGGTGGAGATCCAATGGCTATTAGTTTAAACCCTAATTGATCGAATGGCCTCAGGTGTCATTACAAACAAGTTTGAAAATATTGGCTACCCCTAATTAACTACTTGGTACTTTATTTTTACACCTAAAACAACCTAGGCATGGACATAACCAACTAGCTTGAAATTGGACAACAATGTTCCATAGACATCCCTAAACTTGTTGGGCATAGTTTGCAGAAAAAATTTGGATTATGATTGGTGGATGCCCTTGAGAAGTATATTTTAAACAAAGTATGTCACTATATGCTTAAAACGTACTTTTATGTAGGAAAATAAAATGGAATTCTTTTTTTGAACTTGTTAAAATATAATCCAAATTATTCTTAAATGCATCATGGTAATGATTTTTTAGATTTGTAATTGAAAACAATAAAAAATGTGTACTTTTTAATAAGTGTGACAATTGGGTAGTTTTTGCAAAGTATGTTGAAAGTACATCAAGAAAATTATTATTATGAAATATCAAGCTTTTGAAAACATATTCATATATCACATAGTGCATTCATATAATTTCAAAATAAATGGCCAAATATTTCACATACTTAACTACCTTTGTTTTCATGCATTTGCAGTTTCTACATGTGTGTGATTACTTTTTTGGCATACTTTACCACATTTTTGCCCAAAAAAGATCATTTTCAATTTTTGAAGTTCCATTTTAAAGTCTTTTTCTTACTTAAATGCATTAATTATGGTGTCTTAAGAATTATTTTGCATATTTCTATGTCATCAAATTAATTTCAAATTTATTCACATATTCCCATGATATATTATGAATGTTATTATATAAATAAATCCAACAATTCCAACACCAAATTAAATTACCATTTTTAAACATGAGAAATCAAACATTGATTACATTTGTTGTGATTTTTATTAGTGCCATTGTTCCTTAGTCATTAGAGTTAGCTTGTCCATGTGTTTGTTTTGACTAAAATCCATTTGTAGTAATCAAAACTTGAGAAACTTTAAGATAATAAATATAGGTGATTGATAGGTTTGAAATTAATCGGTGAATATTGTGTTAGTCGAATTATTTTGACATGTTAGAAGTTGATATATTTTGATTATAATATGAAAATTTTGGAAGTCTATGAATAAATTTTACTACAAGCCATTAACTTAAAATACAAAAAAATCAATATTTCATTTATTTCTGTTGTGAACTTTGTTTGAATTTTGACGAATTTTACTTATTTACCTATTTTAAGGTCAAAAAACATGTTCATTTGAAATGGTGCAAACAAAATACAATGAACCAACAACATTACTTTAGACAAGGATTGCATGTCCTTTTGCCCAAAAATAGTTTTTTCATAGAAATTAATTTTTGAAAATGTGCAAATTTCCTATAGATTTTGTGTTGCATCAATCAAATCATAATCAAAAATTCATTTTCTACATTTTATTTTTTTGTATATAAGGGATGTAACTTTTATTAACACATCATGTACATTATACTCCATTTATATGTGGTAAAGGACTTTTGAACTTTTAAAATTCTAGATCAATTTTGAAAAGTTTTCTAAATTTTTAATGTTTTAAGGTCCATTCATGACCAAGGTACCAAAAAGGAGTGTTTAAGTTTTAAAGGATTAGAAAGGACAACTTTGGATTTTTTTATATTTGCATCATTGTAATTGTATTGGATTTTTTTATGCCAATAAATAAATTTGTGTCATGTTAAACTAATAAAAATATTTTAAAAAAATTAGACATTATATAAATGCCATTTTGATTCCTTTAAGCCTAACTATATCAAGTGTTTAAATTGCACCTCTTTATAAAAGGAATCAAAAGGAATGCATTAAGAAACACAATTGATGTCAATTTTCTTTTATGAATAAATAATGTTACATCTATGTTTGGCCATGTTCATTGTAATGCATTTGATTATATTAGAAACCATATGAAAGTTTTGAAGGCAACAAAATTCATTCTTTGGGGTTGCAAGGAAAAGGACTATTTTTTGGGCCATTTGGTTGATTTTTTATATTCACTAGGCTTAAGATTTATAACTTGAGGTGTGCATCACATGTGTAGGAAATAATCATTCCAAAAGACATTTGAAATTGTTCATAAAAGCTTATTCAAGCATTTTTTGCATTTTTGGGTTTGAACCACTTGGTTTATATGCACACCAACATACACATGAGAAAAATCATCACCACCACATGTTATGTTAGTTTAGATTATTCAAAAAAATTCATTAAATTTGTTATGTTTAATTGTTGTTTGTAGACACTATTGTAAACAAGGTTGATATTTTAAAAACTTTTTCTAGAACCACAACCATGAATGAGCCCTTTAAAATTTCACATTTTTTAGGGTATGATTGTTTTTTGAATGTGGCTAATATGTTTTTATTTGTTTAAATTTTTTTCCCATCAATATGCTTTTATTATATGAGTCCTTTTGATAGTTCTTTGTAGATTTAACTCTTTTTAACACAATAGGTGTTCACTTTCAAATGTCTTAAATCCAAATCTAAACATAAAACTTCATCAAGTAGCTTTTTTGTTTGAATTTTTTGACATTCATATGAATGAACAAGCAACATTTTGCCATGATTGTCATGATTTTAAATAGAAAAACATAAATATTTTTGTAATTTTGACTAGTTTTGTTTGCAATTTGATGCCCTATTTTGCATTGTGATTACACTTGAAAATTTGTATTTATACACCTTTCACCTGAAATTGCACTTAAAATACATACACCTTTGAATATGTATGAATATGTTTTAAGCATATTCAAGGAATGAAATATCAATGTACTTTCATTTTTAAAAATCTTGTCAAAGAAATAATCCATGTTTTGGAATTTTAAAAGTCCACTAGGAAAATAATCACAATAATAATTTTTCATGATCAAGAACTATTAATCTAGAATCAACTTCCAATTGGCGAATTTAAGGTTATATTTTTTCTTATGAAATATTTGAACAAGATAGGTTAAAAAAGAAGTGGAATTATTTCACAAAAGTGAGTCACTCAACCTTGCAAGGTGAGTTCAAACAAAGGGGACTCAAAAAACAGCACACATAAATACATCACCAGAGCCCATTTTCTTTGTATTTTTTTTAAAGCCTTGGAAGATCTTAGTAGTTTGAGTAGCAAATTTGAATAATATTTTAAGTCATATAACTCCTAAAGATCTAGTATTCTACTCATCAAATAATTCAAACAATGGGACCACATGATAAAATTTAACAATTTGAGTTCAAGAAATGAATTAAAAATTCTTATGATATATTTGTTTTTTCATGGTAACATTTATAAGGACCAAAATTATGTATATAGTTTTACAAGTGAATTTATGGTATTGTAGTTGCTCTCATAGTTGGAATAACCATGTGGTTATTCTTCCACAAATGGTAATGTTTTTCCAAAATATTTGTTTTCTTCATCCATGTTGTGTCAATCCAAGTGTTTGTGTTTTATCCCTATGCAATGAGTTTGATTTTGGCGAATTTTACAATCTTGAGAAATATCTACATGAAAAAAAACTTGGAAAACCTTTTTCTTTCATAATAAAAACTTAGTGTTTTTTAGTAGAATTAATGCAACTCTTTAGTGCAATCAAAATTTAAATTTAAAAAGACATTTCTACTCCTATAATCCTTTTAAATTCCTATAACCTCTTGTAGGATGTTTCCCTTGGGTTACAATTTTTCTTTTGGTTCCCAAAGTTGAAAATTGGAGCCATATAGAGATAGCTCAGCTTAGGACATTAGCTCTCATTTCTAATATAGTTTTCACATAGCACAAGGGTATTGTTCATAACAATTATGCTCAGACAAGGGAGTTTCAAAATATTGAAACATTCCTATTGAAACCATTTATGTTCAGAGAGGTAATACCATGAAAATGTTACAAACGGGAACCATATTGAGGTTTGTGCAATATTTAGATATGAACAACAAACAAATTGCATCAATAATCCCCGCATGTCTACGTTGTTATATTTATTTTGATGAACTTGATCAATAGTCAACCAGCACCTAAACTGGTACCTTCACCTCCTTGAATGAGGCCTTTTAGTGGCCATATTAAACCTAAGAAATGTTAGATTTGGACTCAAAAGACTTTGATTTATCTATCATTTCCAAGTGTGGGATAAATTTTAATATTTCTAAAAGTAATCAAAATGAATGTTGGGGTTTTTACCATGGTACTTGCATTCGGTGTGGGTTCATCCATGAGATTAAAGTCATCCCATGAAAATGAAGACATGATTTGAGCTTTGTTTCAAGGCTTTGGTCGAATGACCTACATTAATCACCCAATAAAACTTCCAAAAAACCATTAAACATTAACACCTATTAGGGTAGTCAGCCCATCACCGAACACTTAGTGTTTTAGAGGTCTGCAAATTTCTAGAGAGTGTATAAACAAAAGAAAAGGGTACAGAAACCATCTGTTGCTCACTTATCCTTACTCCTATTACAATGTCTACAACTTATCTCCTATCAAACATGTAGTGTCACAACACCTTGGTTTTAGAGTCCTACAGTACGTGATCTTCCAGACCATGAAGATCTTCAGACCATACATGCCTATTAACCTTTCCTAAATATACTCTAGTAGTAGTCCTTAGTTGTTGTTACAAACAAATTCTTGTATTGTGAATGCATGAGTTAATATGGTCTAGCTTGAGGTTGGCACTTTCAATGTTCATTTGATCTGTTATGAGCTACTAATCCATCCCCTACCACATACATCAATGCAAAGAAATGTTTGGTCTAGCCTTTAGCAACAAATCGACTTCTGGATACGAATCCACAATTGATCAAGGTAAGCCAAGTTGGTTTGCAACTACTCAAGAAAAACATAATTTTGTGCGAAATATGAATTTATAGATACTGGTTATGATTTTTCCCATCCTATTTCTCTCACTCACATTTTGTCCAGCCCAAACATACCCGCTAAGGTTTCTGGCTCCCACTCAAGTGTATGAATTACCCACTAGGTTTTTAAGTAAGGTTCCACCAAAGCCCCTACATATGCAATTATCTATATGCTCCTAATTCTACAGCTCAGACCTCCTTTAGGCATCATTAGCCCTCAGCATCAACCCTTTATAAGTCCTAATTTTAACAAGAACATAGAGCCGGCCATGATGTAATCACTGGCGTAACAGAAAAACAACACAACAACTATAGATTCCTGCAAGCTTTACCTTCTACCCAAACTGCAATAGTTTGAACCAAAAACAAACCTTCTCCTTCTTCCTTCGAACTCCCCTTCTTATTTTTGTTGAACCGCTTCCTACTCCCATCGCCCTTGCATGCTTGAAGTGCGCTTGGCCACCCATCGTCAGCTGCAACCTGTTTCACATAACACACAAACAACAAAGTTTCCTACTCACAACCACTAACAAACAGTGCTAATCAACTCCGCCACCTACATGAAAAAAGTTGTCGGCTGCTTAAAACAAAACCTAAACCCTAAAACGAAATGGTGTTCACACTAAAAAAACCCAAGTGACTTCTTGTCCGGTCACAAGTGCTCCTTTGAATTTCATGCCCAAAGAGGAATTGTAGCCCTACTATTTGCGCACCCAAAAAAAGTTGAATTGTTGAAAACGATGAAGAAATGAGTTAGATGTGACCCTCCAAAGTAGGGGGGGGTCAAATGGTGGAAACGAGAAACCATAGAACACTTGGAAAACCATTATCGAACACCCAAAAAAAATCTTTTAAAGTCGCTCTATTGCCTTTATGGTTCCAAGATTATTTGTAGACCATAAGGTTGCACTCTTATAGCACTTTAAATCACTTAAATTGGACAAGAAATGAGAAAGTTATGAGCATTGAAAGTAAGAGGGGTAGAAAAGAAGAAAAGAGAAGAAAAATGTGTTTTATAACTTGGAAAAGCTTTTTTCTCTTCTTGCTCTTCTGTAATTACTCCTTTGCCACCTCTGCTGTCCGAAGACGAATTGAAGAGCTCAAGTTAGCACTCCCATAGGGTTTTTAATCACTCAAAATGAAGAAGAGGTGAGGAAGATATTAATAAAATGTTTGGTCATAGATGATGTTCGGTCATAGGGCAAGTTACCCTAGTTCTGACCACTGTGAGCCAGCACCCACCAATGCACCATGAAAGATGAATGGTAAGTGGTCAGGAAACCGTTTTCTGTTGGGTTTCAGTTCCCTAGCTAACTATGGTGGTTAGCTCAGTTGGTTTTTTTTTTCTATGGACCTACTAACAACCCACAAGCAGGTTGTTAGTAGGTAGGTAAAAAAAAGCCCTTACATAAGTATAAACCATCTACTTACCTAATAGTTACTATTTTCTTACCTACATGAGTTTGAGACCTATTTCCTACAGAATTGGTTACCAAGGTAAAACCAAATATTAACTCAGTTGAGATTCATCCACAACTGAGTAATAAGGGGCATCTAGTGGATGGTGCACTGGTGGGTGCTGGTTCACTGTGGCCAGTAGGTCTTATTTGCCGTTTTAATCAACTAATTCTCATACTGGTAACTGTATCAGCTGTTGCAAGCAGGGTTTGGCCAATTCCAGCTCTCTAGTATGTACATTATAACTATCCCAGCCACACTAGACCATATCAGGATATTTAAACATTCCCTGGGTTAAAGATAACAAGGGAAAAGGCCTCCCTTTGAAAGATGTCCACCAAGCAAAAAAGCACATGAGTACACACAGGTTTAAAATCGGAATACATCCAGTCGATAAAAAGGAGTTGAATCTGGCCAGAACTTATGCTGGGCTCCAAATCTAGTAATACACACTAAAAACAGACATAGGAGCCATGCACAATGCCAAGCACTACTGATCATGTAATACACAAGTTGCACCTTCAGTTCACAATGAAATGAACCTTGATACCCGGAAAGTTGGGGTCTGGTATCTGTAATGTATCTGGACAAAATAGAAACCTAAGTTGACGGCCAAAGAAGAATGTTTTTTTAACACATTTACTATTATGAAATATGAATGTAGTTCACTAAACTACTGAATTTATTGCATCCCCACTAGATCCTGGTCATCTACTACTATAAAGAAATGGGTGTCCACGTGCTTGATGCGGTAATTCGTGATTGGTTCGAGCCCCCCCCCCCCCCCCCCCCCCCCCCCCCCCCCCC
>Ga0209611_10009253_pt1 | contig 14981 bp, 5 predicted proteins | sample S1TSphgellanicum_3_FD_187693 | JGI IMG/M metagenome (GOLD analysis project Ga0209611, IMG submission 187693) | Host-associated microbial communities from peat moss isolated from Minnesota, USA - S1T2_Fc - Sphagnum magellanicum MG (SPAdes) (version 2) | ecosystem: Host-associated > Plants > Peat... | reverse complement strand
AGGAGGGGTCCAAAGGAAAAAAAAAAAAAAAACGTTTTGTAACTTGGAAAACTTATTCTTCTTGTTAATTTTTCATTACTCCTTCTTTTTTTGCACTTCAAAGATGATTGTAAAATATTTTTAATAATTATGATTACTCAATGAAAATATGATGTTAACATTATTATATAGTTCAAACTAGTAATTAGCTTAAGATGTTTATGTACTTGGAAGTTCATTCGTGTAGCCTATTTACATTAATATTTTAACATAAATAATAAAATTTAAATATATAATACCTATTGATATTATATATATGATTATCATTATAATTACAATAAAAATTAATTGATAATTATGAATATTTATAATAAAATTAAAAAACTTGTAATATATTTAAACCATGGTTTAGTTTAGTTTAATTTAATTTAGTATATTTTAATTTAGCCATAATTGGTTTGGCTTAATTTAATTTAGCCATATTTATTTCATGTTAATTTAATTTAGCTTAATTTATTTTAGCCATAAATAATTTATTCTAACTTAATTTAACCATGATTAGTTTGGCCTAATTTAATTTAGCCATAAATAATTTAGCCTAACTTAATTTGCCTAATTTAATTTAGCCATATGTATTTAAACCATAATAATGTAGTTTAATTTATTTTAGCCATAAATAATTTATCCATAATTATTTGGCCTAACTTAATTGAGCCATAGTTAATTTAACATAATTTAATTTAGCCATACTTAATTTAGCCTAATAAATTTAACCATGGTTATTTTAACTTAGGTTAGTTTAGGTTAGCATAAGTTAACATGTGGTTAACCTTAGTACTAGAGGCACATAATATTATTATACATAGCCTATGTAGATATATTAAGTATAATAATTTAAGTATGTATAAGTTTAGGCCATCATTTTTATGACACGTGTCCATGTTGTACACATTTAGTTGCACATTAGTTGCACACACAACCGTATGGTTGAAAATTCATATAATATCAAATTTATAGTTGCAAACATGACCAAGATAGTTGCAAACGACAACCAGTGCATGCTAGTTGCATAGTGACTGGTTGCAAATGATAGGATTTCTAGTAGTGTATGTTTGATTTAAATTTAGCCATTAGGTTTAACTTAGGTTGAACCATTAAATTTGGCCATGAGATAACCTAAGTTTAGCCACTATGTTTAGCCATGATTTTAGCCAATAGGTTTATCAACTAGGTTTAGCCACTATTTTAGCCATGAAATTTACTTAGAAGGTTTATCACTTAGGTTTAGACCACTATGTTTAGCCATTAGATTTCATCACTAGATTTAACCAAAGTTTACCCATTATGTTTAGCCATTGCTTTAAGTCATTAAATTTAGCCATTAATTATTTTAAGTTACTAAATTTAATCATTAATTACTTTAAGTCACTAAATTTAGTCATTAATTATTTTAAATCACTAAGTTTAACCATTAATTATTTTAAGTCACTAAGTTTAGCCATTAATTACTTTAAGTCACTAAGTTTAATCATTAATTACTTTAAGTCACTAAGTTTAACCATTAATTATTTTTAGTCACTAAGTTTAGCCATTAAGTTTAATCATTAATTATTTTAAATCACTAAGTTTAGCCATTAGGTTTAGTCATTACTTTAAGTCATTAGATTTAGCCATTTAGTTTAGCCATTATGTATAGCCATTACTTTAAATCATTAAGTTTAGCCATTATGTTTAGCAAATATTTTAAGTCTTTACGTTTAACCATTATGTTTAGTCATTAATTTTAAGTCACTAGGTTTAGCCAAAGTAATTACATTTAGTCATTATTTTAAGTCACTATGTTTAGCCATTATTTTAAGTCATTAAGTTTAGACATTAGGTTTAGCCATTATTTTGAATCATTAGGTTTAACCATTATATTTAGCCATTAATTTTAAATGATTAAATTTAACCATTATGTTTAATCATTAACTTTAAGTCAGTAGGTTTAGCCAAAGTCACTAAGTTTAACCATTATTTTAAGTCACATCTAAGTTTAATCACTAGGTTTAACCATTATGTTTAACCATTATGTTTACTTATTATTTTAAATCATTAAGTTTAGCCAGTACGTTTAACCATTACTTTTAAATCATTAGGTTTAGCCATTATGTTTAATCATTACTTTAAGTCATTAAGTTTAACTATTATGTTTAGCCATTATTTTAAGTCACTAGGTTTAGCCATTATGTTCAGCCACTACTTTAAGTCATTAGGTTTAGCCATTATGTTTAGTCATTATTTTAAGTCATTAGGTTTATTCATTATGTGTAGCCATTAATTTTAAATCATTATGTTTGGCTAAAGTCATTAGGTTTAACCATTATTTTAAGTCATTAAGTTTAACCACTAGGTTTAGTCATTATTTTAAATCATTAAGTTTAGCCAGTAGGTTTATCCATTATTTTAAATCACTAAGTTTAGCCATTAAATTTAATCATTATTTTAAATCATTAAGTTTAGACGTTAGGTTTAGCCACTAGTTGTCACCTAGGTTTTGTCATTGTGTTTAATGATGTGAAACAAACATATGAAATTAAAAAGTTGATAGAAGTTGAACATCTTTGATGGTGTACTCGATTAGTAAGAACTTGGTTTATCATTGTAAAGGTTTGGGGTTCAATTCCTTATATTTACAACCTATGTGCATGTTTGAAAGGCTAGGATAGGTAGGTTAGATTAAAGTAACTTGGTGAAGTTAGGTTAGGTTAGGTTAGGTTAAGTTGGCTAGGTTAGGCTAGGCTAGCACCTACTTGTTTAATGCCTTTTTTTGACCTACCTAGACCTATTTTCAACCTACCTGCCTCCTTACTTACCTATTAAATTTTCAAATAATAATTTTTTAAATGATTTTAATTTAAATATAAAATTGACCCAATCAAATGGTCCACTATCTATCAGTCAAATAGTCAAGCATTTTGTCATTCATTTTGTTAATCAAAATGACAAAGTATAGTTAATAAAAAAGGTCACTGATCAAAATGGATAATGTCGGAATTGACTTCTCCAAAATGGCATTTTGGGCAAGTTGACCAATGTCATTTTTGGGTCCTTGTTGACCAATTTCCCTAGTAAAAAAGACCATGATTTGTAGTAGTCCATAATGTGCCTATCCATGACAATGATGTAACTGGTAGTAATGATCGAAACAACATTTTAGAAAGGCACATATTGATGTCTACCTTTTAGGAGTTTCTAACCCTAAAGGTTGTGTCCATTCACAACCACATAATCATTTTTACTTGAAATAATATAAAGAACTATCGCATTTTTCAATTTGTCTTTTCGTTTCACTTACTTCTTCATCTTGATAAGGGCCATGAGTGAAAGTGCTTTAGAGAGGTTAAGATGAAAAGTGAGAAAGAAGGAGGTTGAGAGAAAAGTTGAAGCTTTTAGAAAACAATAGATTGAGAAAAAAAGAGTGGAATAGGTTCGATTAATTGGAACGGTTTATGTAGAACCATTTGTTTCACGTGTATTTACAATAAAAGAGATTAAGGTTTTTGAACAAGAACAAAGAAATAGGGAGATACAAGAGGAATTAGGAGCATTGAACTTTCTAAGGAAAACCATTACTTCTACATCAAAACCAACACCACAAGTTATTGTTATTTCAGATTCAGAGGAAAAAGTGGAGATTAGACCTTAACCTATAATTGAAGAACAATTATAATCACTCTTTGCATCAAGATCTATGGAAGAAAAGGAATTGCAACAACCTGTTGTTGAGGAACAACCACAACGAATTCCTACATCAAGACTTGTGGAAGAAGAGGAATTGTAGCAACATGTTGTTGAGGAATAGCCACAACCAATTCTTGCATTAAAACATATGGAAAAGAAGAAGTTGTAATAATCTGTGAACAATGGAGAAGAGTTTTTCCAAGAATTCTTTGAAAAGAGACATGTTTCCAACATTATTCCTCAACGCCAAGATCAAAAACAAGAACCATGGTAAAGCGAAAAGGCAAAACGCCTATAAAGGAATAGGTTGAGAAACCTATTAAAAAGAAACTAATGTCTAAAGCAAAGAAAAACTAAAAGATGCTACAATGGATGAATATAGACTCCAATGAACTCAAATGGGTTAGACGAGCCAATTTGGAGAGCTTGTTCAACTTGTAGTGGACAACATTTGGAGAAGACTTGTTATAAGATTTCTTACAAACCTGGGAAGTAATAGAACATGGAAGAATTCTAGGGTGAGTACATGGTCAAGAAATTTTTATTGATCATGTATTTATTCATGAACAACTTGGAATTTCCAAGGAGGGAGCAATAGATGCCACAAAACCAACTTTTGAAGAAGCAAAAACCGCTTTAAAAAGAATTACATGTCCACATGCTGAGAATGAGCATTGGAGTGTAGTGCATATGAAAGAGGAATTTCATGCGAGATTTATAACCAATTTGTGAATTTTTTATCAAAGAGAAAGGTTAACTTATTTCAACAACTAGATTGTTATTACTTTTGACCTAGCCAATAGGGGGCAACATGTTAATTAGTGTTCCATAATGTTGACCCAACTACTAGTTAAACTAATTTGTTGGACTGAACATCAGAAGAAGGCAATAGCTAACCCGGTTTTTAACAAAACCAAAGTAGATAATTATTATTCGAGGCCTATTTTAGACATTCCATTTAGGAAGTGGTTCTCTATATCAGATGTGCCTTCACCAAGAACAACAATTCTAAAAGAACCTATATCACCAACCAACCAAGAGCGCTAGGTTGCACAACAATGATAGGTTTCACTTGAATTTATTATTAGGGAGCAGTTCTTGAGAGAGAAAAGACCAGCACATTCGACTATAACATCACCTTTACCAAGCCGTTAATTTCTTCAACTAAAAATGTGCACATAACTTCCCACACCAAAGGATAGGTTAAGCCTTGAACCTATTACCTCACTACTAAGAAAGAAGTTTAAGACTATTTTCCAATCACTAGTTAATGATTGAGAAAAAGATGAAGAGTGAACATGTTTAAATGAGAATGGAGGTAGAGGAGGAGAAGAGCTTGATGCCATAGCTACATATGACATTATTGAGGAAGACCCTGAACCCAATCTACATCGGGTACTTACCAACATCCAATATAAACTTATTATGTTTGTTAAACTTGTAGTTTTTATTACAAAACCTATAACTGTAGTTATAGAATCATCTCAACTTATTCAACCTGTAGTTGAACTTGTACAAATGGAAAACCCACAGTTTTCTAGATTTCAACATGTCCAAGTTCCTGGTCATTCTACAGAAACTTTGAAACAAATTAACATGTTTTTAGAGCAAGTTGCTCAAAATGCCACAACCTAGTCAAGGACATTGCAAGAACTTTCAAACTTTATAATTGAGTTTGAGCAAGTTAAAGAAAACCTATTTGAGACCCACAACTACCTATAAACCTATAGTCTAGAGCTAGAAATAGTGCAAAAGACTTTGAAGAATCATGATAAAAAACTAGTCACAATCAAAGGACAATTGAATAAGGTTGGGCATGAAAATTAGAACTTGTCCAATAAATTGACAGAGGTAGAACAAGCTACTAGGAAGACTAAGAACCTATAGCAAGAGTATTTGAGTTCAATTAGTTCAACTAGAGGACTCATAATGATTTGAATTGTCTCCAAGCTAATTTGGAGTGAATGATGTGCAATTATGCCAAAATGGAGGAGTCTAGTTTGGAACAACATGGTATCATAACTAATTTGGAGAAAACCTATTAGGATTTCAGGGAGCATCATGGAGTTGCCCACATAAAATTTGATAGGGAGAAGCAAAATCTTATTGCTCAAATCCAAGATTGGAAGGGTCAATATGAAATAGCCAAGGTACAATTGAATAGACCTAGCCCCATTCTACTTGTCAGAATGCACAATGGTTGAAGAAGTTTGAAGAGTTATTCCTAGAAAATATTTTACTTAAAATGCAGAATCAAACCTTGGGTAATAGAAACCCCAAGTGGAACAAGTGGTGGCATATTATTCAAAAGTTCATAGAGGAATATATTCCGGAGAATATGGAGTTGGCTTGCTCTTATGAACAAAATTATCAACTTGAGTTGCATGTCTATTGAATCGTTTTCCTGGATTTCAAATACGAACCCTTGAATTTTGTGTATGTGGAAATTGGAACTAGTAGTAAAGTTCTAGCAACACCATATGTGGTACAACTTGTTATTAAACCAATTAGTCTAGTAAGAGGTGGAACATGTTTAGAAATCATACCTTTATTTGTTTAGACTTTTATTATACCTATTCCAAGGACCATTATTGTTAATCAACCTATGGTAGGTAATGAAAGATCTAATAAAGAATAGGTTGAACCTATTAACCCTTCATTCACCATGCTAGATAGTAAATTACAATCTTTGGAATTCATATCGACTAGTATATTTCTTACCCCACACTAGATAGGTATAGATTAGGAGGTTACTTTAATATTAAGTACCTTGCATGCCTTGGAGGTATTTACAACACCCATAACAACCTTTGAAAACACACCTAATTGATAGAAGATTACAATGACAACTGGTCTTCAAATTTTTGAGTCAAGTGGAACTTGTGGAGGCAACATGTGCTAAACATGTTAAAAAACTCAGTAGTTAACTGCTACAAAAGGCCAATCTAACTTAGGAGTTTGAGTTAACATTTTGAGGATGAAATGTAGATTTCAAAAGGGGATAATGTTATCGAGATTTGGTAACAAGTGATTTAATAGGTTGATAGAGTAAGCAAGTTGTTAAACCTACCAAGTGTTTTAACTTGTTATTGAACTTAACATGTAGTTTTGATTTAACCAATTACTAAATTTGGTAGGTAATGTCACTAGAAGAAAAACCCCATTTTTCAACTTGTTTTAGGCGACTAAAAGTGTCTTTTGTGACTATTTTTAAATAAAAAATAGTCACAAAAGACTTTTTTAGTCACTTAAGACAAGTCAAAAAATGGGGTTTTTCTTCTAGTATGTTACTAGGTTAAGAAGATAGGTTGATAGGTTAGCCAACAAGTGGATTGCAGAACCTGTATTAGGTAGAACCAATAGTTGGATAGGTAGTTAGGCATGGTGTGTTTTTTGAAGTTTTGGACCATTTGTCCTGGTATTGGCTAATGATTATTTATAATGGTTAGTCATGACTATTGTATTTGAAATAACTAGTATAAGAACTAGGAAGACAAACTTGTTGAACAACTTTTGGATTTCATTTTTGATTATCTGTTCAATCTTCATGGAACATGAATCAATTTTTCTTTCATCCAATTTCCTTTAAGCTTTGAGCAATTTGTGTACATGTTAGTTTATGATTAGAATTAATTCAAGTTTTATTAGAATATTGTGTGTATTTGTTGCTATTTTAGGAACCTGTTGTTGAAAAATTCAAAAGTAACAAACCTTAATGGGAATTTAAAAACCCTAACAAAGATCAACTTGGAGTTGTACCCCTACACCCATTGAATCCAATGTGTTTGGGACATCCATATGGACAATGTCATCAAAATCCATGACATCATCAAGCTCTGCTATTGCTATTGATGTAGCAAAACAAACAAGGAATAACATTAAACCCCAAACTAGCTAGTTGTCATGCCATATAATATTTGTTTAATCAATCCAAGTAGCTTTCAAAGCTATAACTTTTAGGACCCAAACATAAATTATCTTAATTTGATCTACTTGCACATGTCCTAGGATGCATTTTTTTCAACGAACCATGTGCTAATTTAAATTTTATCGAACAAGTATGCACAAGTACAAAGTATGGAGCTACAAGTGAAAATTCATTTGAGTTGCAAGTAAACAAGTATGATCCAATACACATGATTTACTTTCTAATATATTGCATAATATGTATCACAAGTAGCAAGGCAAGTAGGTTAATTACTTGGACATTTTGAACAAGTGCCTATTATAATTATGAAAGGGGCAAGTCAACAAGTAATGTGAAACTCTTAACAAATATGCAAAAGTACTAAGTACTTGGCAACAAGTGAGAAATTCTAGGACTCCAAAATAAACATTTATGCTCAAGTAATTTAATCTACTTTGACATATTACATAAATTCAATCACAACTAGCAAGGAAGTTCAAGTAGGTTAGTCATTTGGACAATTTGAACAAGTACTTGCCATTCAAGAAGCAAAGTAACAACACTCTACTAGAAATCTTATCATTTGCAACTAGTCATTATACAACTGGCATGCAACTCGTTGTCATTTGCATCCATATCGGTCATGTTTGCAACTGCAAATTTGGTATTGTATAATTTTTGGGCCATAGAGTGATATTTTCACTCGAATTTTTTATCCCATATCTTTTGGCTTCCAATCTAATTTTGCACACTATATATAAGTAGGTGCAATAGCTATATTCACAAACCAAGTATGAAATGCGATTGGGGATGAGCTAATTAAAAGGGCTCGACCTTAATTAAATGGTTCAACCCAAAAATAAAATTGGATTACTCTAAACCTACCTATTTAACCAAAACCTACCTTTCAATCTACTTACATACCTAGGTTTACCTATTAACTTAGTAGGGTGTAATAATTACCTACCTACCTAGGCACCATGTGTCAATATCTTATTAACTTTAAATTGCAGGATTTAGATTTCATTAATTAATATTCACAAATAAAAAGTGGCTTTTAATTGCCATGTGTCACCATATAATTGGTGTTTTAAAAATGGACACGTGTCAAATGGTCAATGAACGTTCCATGGTGTGCCATGTGTCATCATCCTAGTGGCCAAAAAATTTAACAATTGAAATTAATCCAATGAATTTTTAATTTGAAAAACACAAAAATAATTTAAAAATGACACATGTCCATAATCAATTCATCCAATTTTTAACATGTGTCATACATTGATTAGTTGCACTGTAGTTGCAAGGAAAGTTGCATATAAGGGTCACAGTTTGCTTGAATGTTTAAAAAATATTATCCTACGTAGCTTTTTATGTGATTTTCCAAACAAAATACCATATAATGCAATGTTAGGTGCTTTTTAATGAAAATTTGAAATTGCAATAATATAATATGCAACAAATACATCACAAAAATGTTGAGACATATCCATAATTATGAATATAAATGGTATTTTGGTAGTATTGCAAAAACACCAAATTTGTGTCCCACAAAATAAATACCTCATACATGTATGAAAATGTTATGTTTATAATTATTTTCTTGAAGAAAAATTGGTGCATTTTCATCAATACCCACTAGATGCATCCTTCCACCAATTTTTAGGCCTATCCATTATTAATGACTATGCAAACTTATGTATTTGGATCTTGTTAATATTGTTGAAAATTGTCCACATAGAAAATACCTTATGTTATTAAGAAATGATATGAAACTAATTTTGAAGGTGTTAACAAGGAGGTATACTAGTGCTACCTAGATTTTTATGTTTGAAATTGATCCTCTTAAAGTTGTAATCATATGGTTTATAAAAGGGTCCCAAAATTTTTAAATACCCATAAAAAATGACTTCTTTTCATAAAATACCATATTTGATATTTGATAATTTTCATATATTTGAACCCAAAGTGGGTACATTAATGGCACATGTCATATAATTTTAATGTTTGAAGATCTTGACACATAAAAAATTGTGCAATTCATATGTTTAAGTGGGAAGGTTGGTGGAAATGTGCAAGTATATCATCACATTTGAAAATACTAAAAGATTATGAATACATATAAAAAGTCAGACATTCAAGCAAACTATGACCCATAAGGTGCAATTACATTTGAATTGGTATGTATGGATTAACATGCATATTAACACCATATATACATGTTGCATATGTGTGTTGCATGCAACTGAATTTTAGTTGTAAATGACATTTGTAAAACCCAAAAATTTTACTAGTGCAAGTAATGTAAAAGGTTTAACAAGTATGCACAAACACTAAGTCCCAAGAAAAACAATGAGTGTAAAGTTTGGATCTTCATGAGTCGAACAATAGTAATACAAGTTGGTCAAAATGCATGTAACCATTATATTTACGACTACATGGGTTTATTAGTCATTTGTGACTACCTTTAGACATTTTTTATTTTCATTCTTCCATGTGAACAACATTTTGTTTGGTTTTCATCCAAGAAAAACAACTTATGTCCCATTAATTGCAACCCTATAAGTATATAAAGGTGTATTTTGTGTATTTTAAGGAATATAGTTGGGTTTATTAGGATTTACAAATATATACTTTGAATGTATATGAATAACCAAATTATATGTGTATTCAGATATTATTATTATTATTAGCATAAATGGCCTCAATATTATGGTTACATTAAGTGTATATTGTGAGTATATTAAAATTTTATGTAACATATTTATTAAATATATTGTGCCCATATTACAAGTTTATCCAAACCATCTTACTATACTTTTTAAAATTATTACAAATGAAATTTATTATTTTTACTAATTACATGTAAAGAAAAACAAAAATTTGATATTACCTTTGACTAAAATCTTAAAATAATAATATTTTATCACATAATGGTGATAATCATCATATTAGTATGATAGGAAAAATAATAATATAATTACTGAAATTAAAATTTTATGTTTATTAAAATTAAAATTAGAAATAATAATAATAATAATATATGGTTTACAAGAGTTATAAAAATTGACATTATAATAAAAATGCAAATAAAAAATTAATTAACCTAAGTTTGTTAATAATTCCAATAATAATTTTATTTATATCTTTATATATATATATATGTATTTATTTATAAAATTACTGAAATAATTACTAAATAAATCTAATAAATTATTATATTAGTATTAAGTTATTTTTAAAAATGTACTTATGAGATATTAATTTTTATTTATTAAAAATTAATTATAATAAATCATAATAGCTATGAAAATATTATTTATTTATTATTACGTAGTTATTTCAATACTAACCAATTATTATTTAATTAAATTCGATGATTGATCATAATAGTTAAGATATAATTAAAATTATTGATGATTATTATTGTAATAATTAGTTAATTTATTATTTCATTCATCAATTAATTAGATAATTAATTAATTAATTAATTAATTATCTAATTAATTAGCTAGTTAGTTAGTCATTTACCTACTTAATTGTATAATTTACAAAAATTAAAATGAGGATAATAATATAAGATAAACTTTTTAGTTGCGAACTAAAAATGTTTAATCATAAACAATTTGCAACTAAAATGTTTTGGTTTTCATTCTCATCTTGAAAAGTATATAAACAAGGTGTTTTGTATTACATTTTCATATTAAAAAACATGGGCATATGGGATGAGCCAATAAAAAAAACATAGCCCAAAATAAAATATAAATATTCATGTACTTACACCTAATTACTTACCTCCCTAACTTACCCACTTACTGTTTTACCTACCTACTTACCTAAGTAGGTATTTGGCCTAAGCAAATATATACATAATTCAACCTACAAACCTAAATATTAATTTAAATTTATTTTGGAAAAATTTAATTAATATGCCAAGTTGTAAATTTCTATTGCACCATGTGTCATAATCTAAAACCATCTAAAGATTAAAAAAAATGTCTTGGATTATAATAAAAATATTTTTAATTATTAAAAGTTGGGACATTTAGCAACACAAAACTTGTTTTCATTATTCACAAAAAAAGTCACATCCTAGTTGTAATGAACAATACATATATGACCAATCAAAGGATGAAGGCATATTTTGTTAATTTTTTCTTTCATCCAAAATTCCTTTTTGTTTGCACTAGTGTGAATGTGACTTGTCCAATATGACTATTAAAATTTTACTTACAAATGTCATTTATGACTAAAAATTAGTTGTAGGGACTAGTTGCAAAATGATCATTTTTTACTAATGTGACCATTTTGGGAGAGGTGTATTAGATAATTATCCAACCTATTTTTTATCACCCTATTATTATTTTATTTTATACTATATACATATTAAAGCCACTCTACATTAATTATAATCCATTGTTTCACATTATATTATAATTAAGTTGATCATTTGAATAAAATGTACCCTATTTTAAAAATAATTAACTTATAATTTTTACCCAAGAACTAATATATTGCACCTTATATTTTTACCTTTTTTACTATTGTCCCTTTTGAGCACTAAGTATATGATAACAAGTGACAAATTGTAGGACTTGAAAATAAACAATTTGCTTAAGTAATTTGATCTACTTTGACCTATTGCATAAATTCATTCATAAGTAGCAACCACTCAAAGTACAAAAATGTCCTGAATGTGGATAATCATTCAAAGACATTTTAAACATATACTTGTAATGTAAAAACAAGTAACAAATAAGGAGAAGGTCTATTTACTTGTATTTCATTATAGGTTCATCTATTGCATTCACAAGTACACAAGTAGGGACATTAAATCATGTACCAAAATGCCCATACATTATGTAAAGCACTACTAGAATCCAATTGTAGATATTAGATCAATAATATGCAAATGTAAAATCCAAGAGACCAGGGCATTAGTATTCCAAGGTCTTCAATAATACTTAGGCTTCACCATTATCATGTACATTCAACTACTAAAATGCTATTAACTTATGCCATCATCCTACTTGTGAATCATGTGAAAAATTTCAATTATACTGGAATCTAGAAAGTAGATCCATGGATTAACAACGTTGTGACTCCAAAAAACTTGGACATCTTACTTGTAATTTTGAAATTACAAGTTCAAGGCTTTAAGCAAAAGGTTTAAGGAAGCATTAAAAGACAATTTACAGTTTGACATAGGAGGTAAAGTTTCAACAAAGCTTGTTGTTGCACTTGTAAGAGATTTATTAGCCCATTCAATCTTTGAGTTATTCAACAACATACTAATTTGGTTAAAACCCCAATTGGTGAGCCATTTTTGTGTGAAGGTTTGCTCACACCTTGGTGTTGCACACTTTGTTGATTTACTTTGCCAAATATACACATATACAAAATGGGTGATAAGTAGACCCACACAATGTCAGCATAATATTGTCACAAGAAAAAAACAACCCACATATTGGGCAAGGAGTAGCAAGGAACATTCCAATTATATTAGTAGCCCAAAATCTTATGTCATGACAAACGAATGTTTAATCCAAAAGACTTTAAAGAAAGCTTCCCTCCAAAATCTTGCACATTCCATTGTGCTTGATTCAAAGCATGGTTAATCTTCTTCATTTTTTCCTTTTCTTTTTTGAACACATGGTCTTCTAATTTGACTATTAGTAATCCAAGAACAACTTGGTGAGGTTTGGGTGCCATTTGAGGCCATTAGCTTGGAATGAAAAACCTTCTACAAAACACTTACAAGCAATGTCAAGCTTTGTTTTTACAATAGCAATAGCAAGCTTTGTCTTTCAAAAACAAAAAACTCATGCTCAGACTTCCATTCATTGCAACAAAACTTCATAAGCCTTTAAACCCAATAATATTGCTAAAGAAAAACTTATTAGCTTGATTCATAACACTGAACTATTGACTAGAAATCCCACCATCATTGATGATAGCACGTTAAACATAAAAATTTAGGTCTTGGTTGTCATTTCCAAATGCCATCAAAACTGTAGCAAGGTAGTTTATGTGTTGTTGCACTACAAAAACAAGAGAAACTTGCACACAATTTGTGCATTCTTACATTCAACTTAGGGTCAAATAGGGTTTTAATTACTTGTTAGTGAGAGAAAAATTTAATACATGGGAACTGAAGTTTCCTTGTCTAGAAATAGAGTTGAAAACTATTTTGGTCTACTATTCTAAATCAGGTACATTAAAGAGTATGTACAAAATACCATGCTTTCACCCTTTGCTCCACTAGATGATTGAACAAATAGACATTAACAATGTTTTGTCTCAAATTCAATCCCAACCACTAGGTTAAAAAATGTCCAAAATTGATAGTTTAATTTAGAATTAGCTAAATACATATTCAATAGGATGCAACTAAGGTGAAATGGCAATGCCATGTCATGTTGTTTATAATTGGTGGTGTCGTATATGACCTCTCTAAAGCAATTAAAGAATTTTTTAATTGTAAATGTTGGTTGCAATTGAGAAATCAACTATAAATTGATAAGTTTTTGCATAGTGATAATCAATAGTACAAGTTGTAAAAATTTTTATAGTTCATATTTGCCATGATTTAAAAAATAAATAAATTCTAAACTTCTTTTAAATGATTGGTTTTGTAAATTTTAATGTTTTGTAAAAAATAATTTGTGTACACATAAAATTTTGTGGTTTGACATTGTTATACATGACACCTTAATCATACATTAAGGTGTTGGATATAGTTGTTTGAGGTAAAATTACATAAAAACTTGCTTATTTCCAATTACCTCATGCCATCAACAAATTCAATTCACATAGAAACTTTTTGTTATTAGGATGTAATTTGTAAAAGGACAATTTCAAGTTGCTTGTTAAATTAGCCATGTTATAAGGGTGAAAGCATAATTAAGTGGACTCCTCACAATCCTTTTTAGGCTAAATGTAAAATAGCGATAAATGAAAAATTGACTAGCAAATTTAGAAACATGTTTTACTTTGATGATCAGTATTAAATAATTAAAAAACCCTATGTTTAGTATGCATTGAACAAATATATATTTAAAAATTCAAGTTATATTTTTAATTGTCAAAAGCATATTATACTATAGACCTTTCAAACAAATGTACTTGCACAAGAAATTTTAATGAATTAAAAAAAATTTCAACTTGATAGTGCCTCAATATGTATTACATATTCTCTAAAAATTTCAAACACTGTAACTACAATCTGACAAAATTCTATTGTGAAAGTGCAGTTTTGGACATTAAATTCATCAACATATAGTTTGAAACATGTTTGAGAATTAGTTTTATCATTTATTAAATTTTCTTTTATTATACTCAAACTAGTACAAATTGCCATGGATCATATTATTAT
>Ga0209611_10009250_pt1 | contig 14983 bp, 12 predicted proteins | sample S1TSphgellanicum_3_FD_187693 | JGI IMG/M metagenome (GOLD analysis project Ga0209611, IMG submission 187693) | Host-associated microbial communities from peat moss isolated from Minnesota, USA - S1T2_Fc - Sphagnum magellanicum MG (SPAdes) (version 2) | ecosystem: Host-associated > Plants > Peat... | reverse complement strand
GTCGACGGCCAGATCGTGATCAGACCGATGATGTATCTTGCGCTGACCTACGACCACCGTATCATCGACGGGCGCGATGCCGTGCAGTTTCTGGTCGCAGTAAAACAGTGCCTCGAGGACCCGGCGCGCCTCATACTCGGCCTATGAAATTCGACGTCGTCGTGATCGGCGGAGGTCCCGCCGGCTATCCCGCGGCCATTCGCGCCGCGCAAAACAAGCTCAAGGTGGCCTGCGTCGACGAGTGGAAGAACTTCGATGGCACCTATGCCTTCGGGGGCACCTGCTTGAACGCCGGCTGCATCCCTTCCAAAGCGCTGCTCGAGTCCTCCGAGTTGTTCCTGCGCGCGAGGGAGGAGTTCGCCACCCACGGCATCGGCTTCGGCGACCTCAAGCTCGATCTTGCGGCCATGCAGAGGCGCCGCGCCTCGATCGTGAAGACCATGACCGGCGGAATCCTTGCGCTGTTCAAGAGCAACGGTGTCGTCGGCATGCAGGGACATGGGCGGCTGCTGCCCGGAAATCAGGTCGAGGTCGCGGCCCCGGACGGAACCAAGACGCTGCTGACCGCGACGGACGTCGTGCTGGCCTCCGGCTCGACGCCGATCCGCTTGAAGTCCGTGCCGCACGACGGGGTGCATATCGTCGACTCCTGGAACGCGCTCGAATTCGACGCGGTCCCGAAGCGTCTCGGCGTGATCGGCGCCGGCGTGATCGGCCTCGAACTCGGCAGCGTCTGGCGCCGCCTGGGAAGCGAGGTCACGATGATCGAGGCCGTCGATCAGCTCTTGCCCATGGTCGATCAGACCATCGCCAAGGAAGCGCTGAGGCATTTCAGGAAGCTCGGCCTCGACATCAAGCTCGGCGCCAAAGTCTCCGGTGCGACCGTGAACGGCGACGTCGTCGAGGTCGAGTATGCCGATGCGAAAGGCGCCCAGAAACTCATCGTCGACAAGCTCGTCGTCGCCGTGGGCCGCCGGCCGTTCACCGAGGGTCTCCTCGCCGGGGGAACAGGCATCGAGATCGATGCACGCGGCTTCATTCCGGTCGATGAACATTGCCGCACGAAGGTCCCGCACGTCTGGGCCGTCGGCGACGTGGTACGCGGTCCCATGCTCGCCCACAAGGGCAAGGAAGAGGGCGTCATGGTCGCGGATCTGATCGCCGGCCGCGCGGCGGAGGTGAACTACAAGGTCATTCCCTCCGTGATCTACACCGCACCCGAAATCGCGTGGGTCGGACAGACCGAGGAGGAGGTCAAGGCGAGCGGCCGCGCCTACAAGGTTGGCAGTTTTCCGTTCGCGGCCAGCGGTCGGGCACGGGCCATGGAGGCCGGGCTCGGCGTGACCAAGATCATCTCCGCCGTGGACAACGACGACATCTTGGGGATCCACATCATCGGACCGATGGCGGGCGAGCTCATCGGCGAAGCCGTGCTCGCGATGGAATATTCCGCGAGCACCGAGGACCTGCAGCGCACGATCCACGCACATCCGACGCTGTCGGAGGCGCTGCACGAAGCCTCGCTCGCCGTCGACAAGCGCGCGATCGACGCGTTCAACCGCTAGTTTAGATCGGCGTGTTCAACCGCTAGACTCCGCGCCGGCCTGCGGCGCGAGCGCCTCGAAGGCGGAGGTGAACACGTCGTCGCCGATCAGCTCCGGCGTCTGAAAATACGTGAACAACAGGCCAGTGATCAGTGCATCGAGCACCCGCACGAAGCGCTCCGCCGGCATCGGCAGCGAATCGGCGGGTACGAACTCGACCAGTCCCCGCGCCATGCGCCGATAGATCTCGCGATTTTGCGCCGTGAGCTCTGCGCGCATGCCGGCGTGAGTCAGGGTGTGGAGCTGAAACGCGGCCGCCGCAGCCGCATAGGCCTCGCGCACGCGCGCTTCGCGCGCCACGGTTTCACCGAGGATGCGCATCTGCGTGCGCAGCGGCGCCCCCCGCACGAACGGCGGAATGATCGGCTGCCAGCGCGTGGCGATGATCGCGAGGAACAGTTCCTCCTTGTTCTTGAAATTGCCGTAAACGGCGCCCCGCGTCATGCCCGCGCGCGCGGCAATGTCCTCGAGCGTGGCCCGATCGTAGCCCTTCTCCGCGATCACGGCCGTCGCGGCCTCGAGCAAGGCGGCGCGGGTGCGGGCGCGCTTGCCGCCAGGTTGCCGGTTTGCGATCACAAAAATATACGAGCTTGTATTTTATGCATGCTTGTATATTATGGTCCCGTCTCAGGCAGGGGGCAACACGCATGTCGACGCGCTGGCACTGGATCCTTGGTTCGATGGCAATTCTCGTCGTGGCGCTGCCGCTCGCCGGCCATGTGTATGCGCGCCTTGCCGATGCGCGCGAACGGCTGCGAAATCTGCCGCCGGGACAATGGGTCGACGTTGGCGGGCGGCGCCTGCACGTCTACTGCTCTGAGCCGGCCTCGGCGGCAGACCGAGGAGCGACCGTCGTCATCGAACCGGGCGCCGGCGAACCGTCGCGGCTGTGGTGGCCCGTCCAGTCCCGCGTCGCGGAGTTTGCTCGCGTCTGTACCTACGATCGGGCGGGGTACGGCGCGAGCGACCCGGTACCGGGACCGCGCAACATCGACGAGCGTGCGCAGGACCTGCACGCGCTGCTCACCGCGGCTGCGATCCCCGGACCCTATGTGCTGGTTGCGCATTCGTACGGTGGATTCATCGTGCGGCGTTTCGCCGCCCTGTATCCCGACCTCGCCGCGGGATTCGTGCTCGTCGACACGCCCGAAGAGAGCTACTTCTTCCGGCCCGTGATCCTGGAATTCTACGGCAAGGCCGTGCGCATGATGAAGATCGTGGGCGTCGCCGCGAGCCTCGGCGTGCTGCGCCTCGCCGCCAAGCATTGGTCGCTCGATGCGCTCGGCCTGCCGTTCGTGCAAGCCTCCGAATATGCCGCGACCGCGGAAGATATCGCCTCGTTGTTGCGCGTCGATGCGGCGATGACCCGACCGGGCGGTTTCGGCTCCATGAGCGGCAAGCCGGTCTCGGTCATCACGCATGGTCAAGCGTTTCCGGGACCTTTTGCGATCCTCGACGATGGCTGGCGCGACGGTCAGGAGCGGCTCGCCGCGCTGTCAGCGGCCGGCGAACTCATCGTGGCCGAGAACAGCAATCACATGATCCAACACGACGAGCCCGAACTCGTCGTGGCCGCGATCCGGCGCATGCATGAGGCCGCCGCTAAGCTGCCATGAGGCGCGAGGCCGCCATCCCCCATACGTCAAGGAGAAAGGCAAGTTGGGGTCCTTGATGCCGTAGCCCTGACGCGTGAGCGTCGATGTCAGGTCATCGGTATGGCGGGAGAGACCAACTGCTGCACCAGGCGGCGCAGGTCATCGAGGTTGCGAGCCGGGCGATCCAATCTGTGCACGACCAACGGTGTCGCCCTCGCGCACGAAGTCCAACAGCGACTCGAGCTCGGGCCTCTGCGCATCACGGTCGGTCTGTCGTATCGCACGGTCGGTCTGCGGTAACGCACGGTCGGTCTGCGGTAACGCACGGTCGGTCTGCGGTCTCGCACGGTCGGTCTGCGGTAACGCACGGTCGGTCTGCAGTCTCGTCCGGTCGGTCTGCGGTAACGCACGGTCGGTCTGCAGTCTCGCCCGTGAGGGCATTGTCCGGCGTTTTCCGCATTACTAGCGGAACGGACCATTTGTTTGGCCTCGTCGGCCGGCCGTCACCAGCACTTTAAAACCCAAGGAGATAGGGAACATGAATATCAGGTCCATCGGCAAGCTCAGTCTCGCGCGTTGTCGCGCGCGCCGCGTCAGAATGATCTGCGGCGCGGCTCTGGCGCTGCTGTGCTGCGCCCAAGGCGCGACCGCCCAACCGAGTCAGACCCCCGCGAAGGTGGCGAGCGGCTCGGCCCAGCTGGTCGCACACTACGATCCCACGCAGAAATTGCGGCTCTCATTCGTGCTGACGCCGCCGCATTGGCAGGAGGAACAGAAGTTCATCGAACAGCTCGGTGACAAAAAGTCCCCCCTATTTCACAAGTATCTGACGGCAAGCCAATTCGCGGCACGCTTCTCGCCCGCGGTCGCGGACGAACAGGCCGTTGCGGCGTGGGCGGACAGCGTGGGGCTCACGATCACGCAACGATATCCGAGCCGTCTCGTCGTCGACGTGGAAGCGCCCGCCGGCGTCATCGAAGCGGCGCTCGGCGTCAGGATCAACCGATACCAGCTCGGATCGAAGAGCTTCTACTCGAACGATCGCGACCCGGCGCTGCCGAGTCACTTGTCGGGCATCGTCCAGTCGGTGCGCGGACTTAATTCCTTCGAGCGCCTCGAGCCTGTGGCAACGCGGGGCGTCCCAGTGGCGCGGCCCGACTACACCCCGGGCCCCGCGGTCAAGGTGCAGACTGCCGTCCAACACGGCGCGACGGCAACGCTGCGCGACGCGCCGACGTTCCTCGCCCGTTCGACTCGCCCGCAATTCCTGGATGGCTTTTTTACGCCGACGGATCTCTACAGTTCGCAGGCCTATGATTTTCAAGCCCTGCAAAATCAAGGGAATTGCTGCAATCCGAATAACGATGCCAACGGTTCCCCGGTGGAGTCCTCGATCGCCATCGCCGCCTTCGGCTCGATCGCCGGGAGCGACATCCTGGCCTATCACGACCAGTTTCCGTACCTCGCGGCGAACGTCGAGCCCATCGCCGTCGATGGCGGCTATACCTGCAACAACACTGACGGCCCGGACGACAATTGCGTAGAGGCCACACTCGATACGGAGTTCGCACTCGCGATGGCCAACAGCTTCGGTAGCTACAACGACACCGCGAAGGTCTTCGTCTACGAGGGCGGCGGTACCGATGTGAGCCTGTTCACCCACATCATGACGGACGGCAATGCTCGGGTCATGAGCACGAGCTGGGGCTGTTCCGACGGCCAGTGCTATTCGGATGGCGCAATGGCCGCCGACGATACGGTGTTCGCTGCCATGGTCGCCCAAGGTTGGACGCTGATCGCGGCCTCGGGTGATCAAGGCGCGACCGGCGCCTGCAATGATTCCTTGGCGGTCTCATTCCCGGCCTCCGACCCGTATGTCGTGGCCGCCGGCGGAACCGAGCTCGCCGTCGATCCGTCCACCGGCAACTTCCTGTCCGAAGTCGCCTGGACTGGCGGCACCACGCCGGGCTCCTGCGCTTTCAACAATGGCGGCGGCACGGGCGGCGTGAGCAGCTATTTCGCGGCGCCGTTTTACCAGAACGCTCTTGGCGTCGGCAACCGCGCGACGCCGGACATTTCGCTGAATGCCTATTACGGCGAGATCATGGTCTACGACGGGAACGTGATGGCCCCCGGTGGCACCAGTGTCGTGGCGCCGGAACTTGCCGGATTCTTCGCGCAGGAAAACGCGTATCTGCTCCGCATCGGTAACGCCTGCGGGTCGGGCAGCAGCGCCTGCGCCCCGCTCGGCTGGGCAAACCCCTACTTGTACGGCGGACTCCTACAGGATTCGGCCGCGCACTATCCGTTCTACGACGTCACCGCGGGGTGCAACAGCAACGACATCACCGCCGAGTTCGGGCTCGGCTTTTATTGCGCAGTGGCCGGGTATGATCTGGCCACCGGCTGGGGCTCGGCCAATATGCTGCAGCTCGCCTGGGCGCTGAATTGGTCCGTGGCCGCATCGGCCGCAGGGCCCACGATCTCCTTCGGTGGTCCACCTACCAATGTCTGGTTCAATCAGGACCAGGTCATCGATTGGGCGGTCATCGACGTCGCGTCCGGCAATGACAACGGGACGGGTATTGCCGGATTCACGCAGGGCTGGGACTTCATTCCCAGCGACTCGAGGAGTGAAGCGACCCCGGGTTCGGGTGACTCGTTCTATTCGGGGCCGCAGCATGTCAATGAGAGCTTCGGGTGCACCGACTTGAGCGGCGCACTGTGCTCGGGCGGTGTCCCGCAAGGCTGCCACACCGTGCATGTCCGCGCTTGGAACAACATGGGGGTGAGCTCCGGTGACCAAACCTACGGCCCGGTATGCTACGACACGGTCCCACCGGCAACGACTCTCGCGCTGAGCGGAACCGATCACGGGGGCGTCTACCTTTCGACGGTGAGGGCGACGTTGTCGGCTGCCGATGCCAGCAGCGGCGTGGCAACGACGTTCTATCAACTCGACGGAAGCGGCCTCGTCAAGTATACCGGTCCCTTCACGGTGTCGGCGGTCGGTCACCACACGCTGAGCTATTACAGCAGCGACGTGGCGGGCAACACCGAGTCGTCCCATTCGTCCGCCTTCAGCATCGAGGCGCCGACGGAGGCGAAACTCACGAGCTCCGCCAATCCTGCCGTCTATGGCGAGAGCGTGACCCTCACGGCGACGGTCTCGCCGAGCTTCGGCGCTGTCGCCACCGGAACGGTCACGTTCAAACTCGGCGCGGAAACGCTGGAGTCCGTCACGCTGAGCGGCGGCAAGGCGACGTTCACAACCAAGACGTTGCCCGCGGGCGCTGATTCACTGACGGCCGTTTACGGCGGCAGTGCCGGCGACCTTGCCAGCACCTCGGCCGCCTTGAAGCAGACCGTCCACAAGGCCGCGACCACGACAACCCTGGCCTCATCGCTGAATCCGGCGACCCATGGCAAGAGCGTGACGTTCACGGTGCATATCAAACCGCAGTACGCCGGCGCGGTCACGGGAACTGTCACCTTCAAGGATGGCAGCAAGACGCTGGGATCAGGCGCGGTGCATCCCACCAACGACGAGGCGAGCTTCACGACGTCGACCCTCGCCGTGGGGACTCACGCGATCACGGCGGTCTTCGGTGGCGGTGCAAATGACGACGCCAGCACGTCGGCTGTGCTGCAAGAAAAGATCGACTGACGCAACGCTCGTTGTCGGCACCCAACGATCTGTGCCGACCGACATCGTTGACCCCAGGGGGTGGCCCTACGCGGCCACCCCCTTTTTTTTTTAGACCGAGCGAGAGGCGATGTGCAGGACGCCGGAGCCGTCCCGCGTCCTCGCGGAATGAGCGTCAGCGAACCAAAGAGCAGCGCGGTCGCGGCTTGGCGCGCCTCGCCCACGCATCTCAATCTTTCCCCTCTGGCGCACTTTCCGCGGAAACGTTTCTCGCCCGTTCCGCCTGCTGGTAGAGGCCGGTCAAGGCGAGGCCGTAGTCCATGCGCTCCCCGCCCCATAGCGGAGTGGCGGTTTGGGCATCGATCTGGATCCCGTGTTCTGCCGTGAAACGCCAGAGTCCCTGCCACGGGAAATTGACCTCGTCGAGCGGACCGCCGTCGAGGGTGCGACCGTCGGCGCGTACGAACCGATACTCGTTGTCGGCGCAGCGTTCCATCGTAATGCCGTCCTCGTGAACGCGGCGATGATGAAAGCGGCACAGCGACACGAGGTTCGCCAGATCGGTCGCGCCGCCGTGCGCCCAATGCTCGACGTGATGCGCATCGAGATAGCGAGTGTGCGTGCAGCCTGGAAAGCGGCAGCCCTCGTCACGCGAGGCGAGGGCCCGGCGGATCGCGGGCGGGATGCTGCGCGTCTTGCGGCCCACTTCGAGCGGCTCGCCGTTGGCAGTTTCCTTCATGAGGACGATGCCGCTATCGCAGGCGAGGCGACGCACGGTCTCGGCGGCCAAGGCCGGACCCTGCTCGACTTCGCAGCGCCCGGCCGCGCCCGAACTCAAGGTCTCGGCATCGACGTGTACGACGATTTGAAAACGGTCCGCCGTGCTCACCCCGCGTTGTGGATGCTGTACGAAGGTTTCCGCGAGCAGCGCAAGTGCGTCGGCGCGGCGCTCCGGCCGGTTGTGGGCTTCGGTCGCGTCGGGGCTCTCCGCTGAAATCGCAGGCAGTCGCTCCATGCCGAGCTCGATGGCTTTCATGAGCATCGCACCGGCGAGCGCCGGAAGCCGCCCGCGAAACACCAGTGAGCCGTCCTCGTCATAGACTGCGGAGAAGCAGCGCTGCGCCTGCTGGCGCGCATCGCGCGAGAGCTGGTCCGCGTCCTGGTAGTGCCGGTAATGGCGCACGAGCTTCTCGACGTGATAGGCCGTGCCGTGGCGCGCGATCATGAGCAGCGAGTCCTCGGTGGCGGGGGTCGCGATGCGCGTGAGCGCGCGCACCTTGGAGTAGCTCAACTGACCGCGTTCCATGGCCGCCGCGATCTTCGGCAAGCCCGGCAGGGCATGGGCGACGCGCACTTTTTCGCGAGCCGCGCCGAGGTCGACGCCGCACTTGAAATTGAGCCAGTGTGCGCAGGAATGCAGGGCGCCGTCATTCCATCCATGCCGCCGGTCGAATTCGGCGATCAGCATGAGCCAGCGATACGTGGCCGCGTTCAAATGCCCGGCGAGTTCAGTGATCTCTGCCTCGAGTTCACCGAGCTCGAGGGCGTTCGGTAGGGTGGGTATCGACATGGCGCGCGCCTCCAGGAATTCGGTTCGATGAGTATACTGTTTTTTTATACATATGTGAATATAAACAGCATATGACTGTGACCTGGGTGGCATATGAGTGTGACCTGGGTGGGCTCAACTCTGCGGCCGGAGGGGGAGGGCACACGACTCACACGGACCGACGAAGGTTTGGCCGCGCCGCCGCTCCGCTGTACCCCGGTGACTACCCATAGGGATGGCGGCCTTATCTCGAGGTGCTCAGCGCCTGCGTTTGACGCTGATGATGTTCTCGAGCTGGGCGATGCGGGCGAGCACCCGGGAGAGCTGCGGCAGGCCGCTGATCGAGATGCTGATCTGCATGTGTGCGACTTGATCGCGTTTGTCGGTCACGGTACGCATGCCCTGGATGCTGATCTTGTCGTCGGTCAGCACTGCGCTCACGTCGCGAACCAGACCGCGTCGGTCGAAGGCCTCGATCTCGATGTCGACCGGGAATTCCCCGTCCTTGAGTGCGCCCCAGGACACCGGGAGCAGGCGCGCGGGGGTCTTCGCGCTCAAGCGGGCGAGGTTCGCGCAGGACTCTGCATGGATGCTGACGCCGCGGCCGACCGTGATGTAGCCCGCGATGGCTTCGGGCGGAACCGGTCTGCAGCAGCGCGCATAGGTCGAGAGCAGGTCCCCGATCCCTTGGACTTCCACCTCGGGTTCGCGCTCCGCAGGGGCGCGGCTGCGCGCAGCGCCGTCGCTGCGCGTTCCCGAATCGCCGCGTGTGCCGGCCTCGCCGCGGCCGGTGAGGCGCTGGTCGCGCGCGTGCAAGCGCTGGATCGCGCCCGCCACCTGGGCCGCGCTCACGTCTGCGATGCCGAGCGCTTCGTGCAGGGCGTCCAGGTTTGGAAGCTTCAGTTCCGCGAGCAGTTCCGGCATCGGCAGACCGTGCATGCCGAGGCGCTGGATTTCACGCTCGAACAGTGCGCGGCCCGCAACCTTGTTCTCGGTCTCGTTCTGTTTGCGGAACCAGGCCTTGACCTTGTTGCGATGGCGCGGACTCGCGAGATAGCCCGATTGCGGGGAGAGCCAGTCCCTCGAGGGCTGGAGCGTCTTGCCCGCGATGATCTCGACCGAATCGCTGTTCTTGAGGCGATAATCGAGTGGAACCATGCGTCCGTTGACCTTCGCGCCCCGCGTGCGGTGACCCAAGTCCGTATGCACCTGGTAGGCGAAATCGAGCGGGGTGCCCCCGACCGGCACGTCGACGATCTCGCCGCGCGGCGACAACACGTAGACCCGGTCTTGAAACAAATCGACGCGCATGCGATCCAAAAAGTCGTGGGCCGGGACCGCACCCTCGCCCGGTGCAAGCAGGCTGCGCAGCTGGTTGATCTTGCGCTCGTAGGCCTGGTCGCCGCGCCCGCCTTCCTTGTAGCGCCAATGCGCGGCCACGCCGCGCTCGGCATTCGCATGCATCTCATGCGTGCGGATCTGAATCTCGACGGGCTCGCCGCCCGGGCCGATCACGGCGGTGTGGATCGAGCGGTACAGATTGTCCTTCGGTGTCGCGATGTAGTCGTCGAATTCGCCCGGGATGAACTGCCACAGGGAGTGGACGATGCCGAGCGCCGCGTAGCATTCGGCCACGGTGCCGACGAGCACGCGCGCAGCGCGGATGTCCATGAGCTGCTCGAAGGCGAGCTGTTTGTGCTGCATCTTGCGCCAGATGCTGAAAATGTGTTTGGGCCGGCCGTCGATGCGCGCACCGATCCCGGCACGCGCGAGCTCGCTCTCCAGCTGCTTCTTGAGCTCGTCGATGTAGCGCTCTCGCTCGGAACGGCGGGTCTTCAAGGCGCTCGCGATGCGTTTGTAGTCGAGCGGCTGCAAATACCGGAACGCCAGATCCTCGAGCTCCCATTTGACCTGCCAGACGCCGAGCCGGTTCGCGAGCGGCGCATAGACCTCGCGGGTCTCGAGTGCGAGCTTGCGCTGCACTCCCTCGTCGAGCCCCTTCGCCCGGCGCATTTTTTGCAGCTGTTCGGCAAGGCGGACCACGACCAGGCGCACGTCGCCGACCACGGCGAGCAGCATCTTGCGCAGCGCTTCGGCCTGACCGTCCTCGAGACCTCGCTCCGGGGTCCAATCCGCGGGCAGGCCGAACTGACCCAGCTGATTCAGTTCCACCGCGAGTTTGGTGGCGGCCGAACCGAAGCGCCGCTCGGCAGTCTCGCGCTCCAGCAACCTTGCATCGATCAAGGGATGCAACAAGGCGGCGATGATCACGTCGTCGTCGGCATCGAGGTTGCGCACGATTTCCGCGACCTCGGCCGCGGTCGCGCGCAGCTCATCCGCCCGGACCGGCAGCGGCAGCTCCGCGATCGCTGCCAGGGCCGCCATGACCGGTTCGCTGGTCGCAAGTCGCGTTGTGGCCGTGGTTTCCAATTTGCAGTCGCAACCGGCCCGTCGCCGGTGGGTTTGGGCGCCTATTGCCGGTATCATACGCCGGATGGCAATTCTGAAGATGCGCGTTCTGGGCATCGATCCGGGCTCGCAGCGCACGGGATTCGGCGTCGTGGACGTGGTCGGCCAGCAGCTGACCTACGTCGCGAGCGGCGTGATACGAACCGAGGACGGCGAATTTGCCGCCCGGCTCTGCGAGATTTTCCGCTCCATCCAAGCCATCGTCGCCGCATACCGGCCGTCCGAGATCGCGATCGAGCGGGTCTTCGTGAACCGCAACGCGGGTAGTGCACTGAAGCTCGGGCAGGCCCGCGGCGCCGCAATCTGTGGAACCGTGGAGTCGGACGCGGTGGTTTTCGAGTACGCTCCGCGCGAGATCAAGCTTGCAGTCGTCGGCTCCGGCAACGCCGCGAAGGCCCAGGTGCAGCTCATGATGAAACGCTTGCTGAAGCTCGACGGCCGCGTGCCCGCGGACGCAGCCGATGCGCTCGCGGCGGGCGTCTGCCATGCGCTGCGCGGCGCAGCGCGCGCCTCGGTCGCGCGCGCCAGTCGGCCGGCCGGGGCGAGCCCGTTGGCTCCGCTCACGCGCGCGACGGGCGGGCGATGACTGGACTCTCGCGGTGATCGGGTTCTTGAAGGGACGCCTCGCCGCGAAGCACCCACCCTCGCTGCTGCTCGACGTGAACGGCGTCGGTTACGAACTCGAGGCGCCGATGTCGACCTTCTATGATCTGCCGGCCGCGGGCGAAGCCTTGGCGCTCTACACCCATCTGGTCGTGCGCGAGGACGCTCACGTCTTGTATGGGTTTGCCACCGAGAGCGAACGGCGGGTGTTCCGCGGCCTGCTCAAGGTGTCCGGCGTCGGCCCCAAGATCGCCCTTGGAATACTCTCGGGCGCGAGCGTCGAGGATTTCCTGCGCACGATCGAGACCGAGGATGCGACGCTGCTGACGCGCATCCCCGGGGTCGGCCGCAAGACCGCCGAGCGCGTGATCATCGAGATGCGCGATAGCGTCAAAAAGCTTTCGAACCCGGGTCTCGACGGCGGCGTGGAGTTTCCTGCACCGGGCGCGCCCGCTTCGGCGCAGAGCGAGGCCCACGCTGCGCTCGTGGCGCTCGGCTACAAACCCCCCGAGGTGACGCGCCTGTTGAAGGCTGCGGATGAGCCGGGTCTGTCGACCACCGAGTTGATCCGTCGTGCGCTCAAGGCGGCGGCAAAGGTCTGAAGGCCGTGGGCATCGAACATGACCGCATTGTGACTCCGGGCGCCGGCCGCGACGACGAGGTCGTCGATCGGGCTGTGCGGCCGAAGACACTTCAGGATTACATCGGTCAGCCGGCCGTGAAGAAACAGATGGAGATCTTCATCCAGGCGACGCGCCAGCGCGGCGAGGCGCTCGATCATGTGCTGATCTTCGGACCTCCTGGGCTCGGCAAGACGACGCTCGCGAACATCATCGCCAATGAGCTCGGTGTGAACCTGCGTCAGACCTCGGGTCCGGTGCTCGAGCGGGCCGGAGATCTCGCGGCACTGCTCACCAATCTCGAGCCGCGCGACGTGCTGTTCGTCGACGAGATCCACCGCCTGAGTCCCATCGTCGAGGAGGTCCTGTATCCCGCGATGGAGGACTTCCAGCTCGACCTGATGATCGGAGAGGGGCCCGGTGCCCGATCGATCAAGCTCGACCTCCCGCCATTCACGCTCGTGGGTGCGACGACGCGCGCGGGACTGCTGACGTCGCCGCTGCGCGACCGCTTCGGCATCGTGCAGCGGCTCGGCTTCTACTCGACCGAGGAATTGTGCCGCATCGTGACCCGCAGCGCATCGATCCTCAAGCTGAATCTGCAGCCCGACGGAGCCATCCGCATCGCGGAACGCTCCCGCGGCACGCCGCGCATCGCCAACCGACTGCTGCGCCGGGTGCGCGATTACGCCGAGGTCAAGGCGGGCGGATTGATCAGCGCCCCCGTCGCGGTCGCCGCCCTCGACATGCTCGAGGTGGATCCGCTCGGCTTCGATACACTCGACCGCAAACTGCTGCTGACGGTCATCGAAAAATTCGACGGCGGTCCCGTCGGTGTGGACAGCCTCGCGGCGGCCATGAGCGAGGAGCGCGGTACCATCGAGGACGTCGTCGAGCCGTTCCTGATACAGCAGGGGTTCCTGATGCGCACCGCCCGCGGGCGCGTCGCGACCCGGACGTCGTATGCTCATTTCGGGCTGAAGGCACCGCCGCGCGATCCCAAGGCGGATGCCACGCTGCCCTTGTTCGACAAGCCATGACCCGTCCGCACTTCTCCTGCGCTTATCGCATTTACTGGGAGGATACCGATGCGGGCGGTGTGGTCTACTACGCCAATTATTTGAAATACATGGAACGTTGCCGGACCGAATGGCTGAGGGCGCTCGGTGTCCACCAACTCGCGCTGCGCCGGGACCGCGGACTGCAGTTTGCGGTCGTGAGCGCCAATTTGCAGTTCCTGAAGCCCGCCGTGCTCGATGATGAAATTACCGTCACGGCCGAGCTCGAGCGACTGGGCGGTGCGACAATCGAGTTCAAGCAGGCGATATGGCGCCGGGACGCGCAGCTGGTCGAGGCGAGCACGCGCGCCGCCTGCCTCGATTCGTCGAGCCTCAAACCCCGCGCCATCCCCAAGGACTTGTTCATGGAGTGGCGGAATGCCGAATGAGTTGTCGGTCTGGGATCTCACCGTGGAAGCGAGTCCCGTGGTGCAGGCCGTGATGCTGCTGCTCGCGCTCGCGTCGCTGGCCTCGTGGGCGATCATCTTTGCGAAGTCGCGTGTGATCTCCGGCTCGCGGCGCCAGGCGCGCAAGTTCGAAAAGGATTTTTGGTCGGGCGGCGACCTGGGTGCCCTCTATCGCACGATCGAGGGCAAGGGACGGTCGGGCACGGGCATGAAGAGCATCTTCGAATCCGGTTTCGGCGAATTCAGCCGGCTGCGGGCAACGACCCCGCCTGACCAGTTGCTCGAGGGTGCCCGGCGCGCCATGCGAGTCTCGCAACTTCGGGAATTGGACCGCCTGGAAAAAAATCTCGCGCTGCTCGCGACGATCGGCTCCACCAGTCCCTATGTGGGCTTGTTCGGCACCGTCTGGGGCATCATGAGCGCCTTTCACAACCTGGGCAATGCACAGCAGGCGACGCTCGCCGCCGTCGCGCCCGGCATCTCCGAGGCGCTCATCACGACGGCGATGGGACTGTTCGCCGCCATCCCGGCCGTCGTTGCCTATAACCGTTTCTCCGATCAGGTGAGCCGCCTCGACCTGCGGTTCGATACCTTCATGGAGGAATTCTCCACGATTCTTCAGCGCCATGGGACGACCCGCGGCGCGAAAGAGTAGCCGCCATGGCGGCCAGCGGACGGCGCCGCAGACTCATGGGAGAGATCAATGTCGTGCCCTACATCGACGTCATGCTGGTGCTGCTGATCATCTTCATGATCACCGCACCGCTGCTCAAGGAGGGGGTGAAGGTCGATCTGCCGCAGGCGGGAGCGAGGCCCTTCGACCCGAAGTTTCTGGCCAAACACGAGCCGCTGATCCTGAGCATCGATGCGCGTGGACGGCTCTACCTCAACATCGGCGGGGCGCGCGGCAGCAACGACGAGCCGATATCCGAGGCGACGGTCGCAACGCGGACCGGCGCGGTATTGCGCCGTGATCCGCAGACACCCGTGCTGGTGCGGGCCGACACGACCGTGCCGTACGGCCAGATCGTGCATGCCATGGTGCTGCTCCAGAAGGCCGGCGCCGACAAGGTGGGATTTCTGACCGATCCCGACAAGTCGGGAGCGATGAAGGCGAAGTGAATGCCCGGGTTTTGGCGCGACAATAGCTGGCCGGTTGCGTTTTCCGTGCTGCTGCACGGCGCGATCATCGGAGCATTCTTGATCTTGCAACAGTGGCCCTCGAGCGAGAAGCTGCCCGATTTGCACATCGTCCCGGTGAATGCCGTCGTCGTCGATTCCGCCGTGCTGCACGCCGCGGCCGACGCCGAAGCCGAGCACGCTGCGGCGCAGGCGGCCGCCGCTCTCCAGGCGCAGCAGGCCGAAGCTCAGCGCGCCGCCGAGGCGCAGAAAGCCGCGGAAGCTCAGAAAGCCGTGGAAGCGCAGAAAGCCG